>OGMO01001125.1_pt1 | contig 18042 bp, 16 predicted proteins | sample 1573241 | NCBI WGS metagenome assembly OGMO01 (sample SAMEA2581896, study PRJEB24529) | metagenome | biome: Human gut stool | place: China | collected 2011 | reverse complement strand
AAATACTTCTCACATAATTTCCAGAACTTTTCTAAAAGCCCGTAATCCGCTAAGGATTTTATGTATGCTTCGCTGTTGTTTAATACTAAATGTCTTGTAATCTCTTCAAAATTCGGCGTCTTCACATCTGTAAGCACGGCAATAAGACCAATATCAATGCTTTCCACATTGAAATGGTCTATGCCAAGCTCTTTGAACTTTTCAATACGATTCTTATTTTTCCAGAAGTTACTGTACTGCGCCAGATGTTCTTTAAATCGATTATCAATTCCTATTTCCTGTGCCATCTGTGATACTCGGTCCGTATAGTACGGAACCGAGTAATAATACATATCTGCTAATGGATTTTCTGCATCACTTGGTTTTGGAAATGGTGCATATACAAGATACTTGCTCTCTGTATCTGATTCATTTAATAACCATTTGGAGTAAAGCCAGTTCGTTCCATCCAAAATATGTAATTTTGCATGATCCAACTGTAACTCAGATACCTCGTCTTCGTATTCCCCTTTATCATCAAACCAGAATATGATTCTTGTCTCTGACTTGGCAAATTCTGTATTTAATTGATTCTGTATGTTCTGTAAATCCATATTTCACCTTCTAATCCATTTGTGCGGTTAGTCTCTGCACAAATATTTTTATTCAGCCTATGCTAATAAGTGTCCGATAAATGGTCACTTATCGAACACTTTGTATCCGATAGCCCGCAAAAGTGTCCGATAGTGTTCAATAAAGTGTTCGATAAGTAGCAATGTGACCACTAAATCACATATTTAGTTGCCGGTCCATTTCCAATCTTCGTAATCAATCCTTTTTCTATCATCTTATCAAGCAATTTTCTAGCTCCTGTCTTTGACTTATAACCCCCTATATCAGCGGCTTTTTGAGAAGAAATACTTCCATTCTGCCTGATATACTCAATTATTTTATCTTCTTTTGACACAGCAGTTGCTTTTTCCTGATTTGTATTTTCATTTCTGATATCAGCAGCCCCCGGAATATATACCACTTGTCCAACTTCGAGCTTTAATGTTACCCTGTCACTGCGCTCTGAGAAATCAAATTCCTCTTTTGTTACCCTGATAGTACCGGGATTGGAAATGCTAAGTTTCTTACCCTTTTTAACAACAAGAATTCCTCGTCTGCCATAATAATTTGCATGTGCCAGTGCATTTGCCAATGCTTCTTCCAATGCATCGTGTACGTCCACTCTGTCTACACGATATCCATTTCGTCTATTTGCAAATGGAACTGCTATATCATCGTCCATTCTTGTACGCACCTTACAGAAAAAGTCGTATATATTGCCGCTCCAATCCCCTTCGTTAGAATGTGTCCGGAATAACCAGCGTACTGCTTTATCATCGCATTCCAAGGATGTCCGCTGTGAAGCTGTTCAAAAATAATTCTATAGCCTTTTATCGTATCCTGATTCAGCACATCTAATCCAAACTCTTCCAGCACCTCCACATCGCCTGACACATCTCTCTGATCTGCAAACATTGCACGGACTGCCTCTTCGGCACAAAGGAAGTCACCTTCATAATCTCTTTTATAAGTGCCTTTCATTGGATCTGTCCCAATATAAACCGGCTTATCGTGTCTGTCTGCCGCAGGAACATCAATTCTGAGTATTTTCTTTTCCCTGACTATCACAGGTCTGACATGATGATTCAGCAAGATATTCTTTGACACCTTATTTCTGTCATTTAAAGTACTCCAGAAATCCTTCTGATATTTAACAATCTGCTTGTCTGTCAGTCCTTCAACTGTAAAAGAATCTCTTCTTTCAATCGCCAAACCTCCATCGTAATTATGCAGTGAATCTTTAAGTTCTGTAACTAACTGTATATCCATCATTCCTTTTATAATTTTGCCATCAAATCTACTTTTAATGCTTTCTACTTTCACTTGATAAAAAGTATAAACCATTTTGGCTTTATTTGACAGTGGTAATCGAAATAAAGAGACCAGAATTTCTCCGGTCTCTAAAAGATTTACACCTCTTCAACAAACACAATACCATGGATTTTCTCAGATGTCAGTTCATTCTTCTTATCTAAACGATTTCCCAGACTACAGTAACTGTATCAGTAACATCTATATCGTCTGCTTCAATATCTATATCATATGCCGCCGGTGTACTCATTTCGCATTCCGTACACTCCATTAATCTCATTTCATTCATTGGCTTTGTTACAAAATCTATCTCTCCCCATGAATAATCAATTGCCTGTATTTCACTCAGTTTCACATTCGCTGCTGTCGTAAGTACCTGTGCCTTTTGAATGGAATCCTCAATCGCTTTATGTAACAGTTCATTTTTACATTTTTCTACATCAGCTACCGTATATTCAATAGAAAACTCTGGTTTTAATGAACTATGTGCCAAAGCATACAGCACCTGACCCAGCTTTTTGTTGTCAGAAGCAAACTCTATTTTCATATGATGAATATACTTATATCCTTCAAATCTTCGTTTCCAACTCTTATCCCTGTCCTGATACTCATACTGTAGGCGACACCCTCTCTTGTTTTCCGTGGAACCATTTTTACTTTTTTCATCATTTTATCCATAAAAAGCTTCCGGTCTGTACATGCAAGCGGATAAACCCTTTTGGGCATAATAAATGACGGTGCCATGTAAGCAGAAGTGGAACTTGTGTCGATCACACAGCCGCCCTCTGCAATCACCTCAAAAAATGCGTCGTTGATATTGACGGTTCCAAGTGCGTTTGCCTGCATGATTTTCTCCGCATCTCCCATATGCGGACTCATTCTGGCAATATGCAGCACGGCCTTTACTGCCCCACATTCCGCCGCATGCCTTGCCAGCGCAAAGCAATGTTCCCTGTCTGAAACGTCACAGCTATACGCTTCTGCTTCGCATCCGTCTTTTCTCAATTCTTCTACTGCACCTGCAAGTTTTTTTTCATTTCGTCCAACTATCATTACATAGTACCCTTTTTTTGCTGCCTCTTTTGCAGCTGCAAAACCGATTCCGGAGCCGCCTCCGGTTACAACACATACTTTTTTCATATCACAAAAATCTCCGTTATAAACTTTTTTCCTTTTCACTGCCTTTTATGCAATTTTTCCTTCTGCTCTAAGCCACACTGCCTCATCATGCAATGTCTCCGCATAGCTTCTTGTATGATAGCCCAGTTCCTTTTCTGCCTTGGAATAATCAAATGCATTATTGCGTTCCAGATTGTAGACAGAAAATGTCGTCATCAATGCTTTCGCACCGGTTTTCGCTGCCTTTTTCTCCATCTGCTTTGCGAGCAGTTTTGCCAATCCGAGCGGCAGATAAAATTTACAGGTGCCACAGTGAAGATCTTTATCTAACAGTTCACACATTTTCTTTAATGTTACTTCCTCATTTCCAAGAATGTAACATTCGCCTTTTCGTCCTTTATCGGCTGCTGCGATACAGCCCGCTGCAAGGTCACGCACATCACAGAGGTTAAAACTTCCGCCCATGCCGATCGGCATTTCGCCATTGATGATTTTAATAATGGTTCCTGTCGTCTCCCCCACTGCATAGTCCTGTGGTCCTAAAATACCACTCGGGTGTACGACGCATGCGTTTAATCCTTCCTTTTTCACTGCATCCAAAACAGCCTGTGTTGCCATCACCTTGGTCTTGCTATACCAGCCCACGACTTTCTCTGCATCAAACTCATTTACCTCTTTGATCTTCTGTCCCTTTGGAAGTTCCGGAATTGCTCCGGTAGAACTTACGTAGACAAGGTTTTTGCACTCTTTGTGCTCTAAACATTTCTGGATGATATTTTTGGTTCCACCCACATTCACATCCACAAGTTTCTGGTTAAAATCAGGATTGACACTGACCATGCTTGCCACATGGAGCACGATCGTCTCTGTGCCCTCCGTTGCTTTGAAAAAGTTTTCGAGTGAATCGATATCACAAAGATCTCCTTTTACAATCTCTGCCTCTTTTGGAATATATTTGATTGTCGGATCACCATCAAGAACAAATGTTCTCACTTTTTCTCCACGCTCCAACAACTGATGACATACATGACTTCCTAAAAATCCTGCTGCTCCTGTTACTAAATATAATGTTTCGCTCATTTTATGTTCCCTCTCTTTTTTGTAATGATCTGTGTTTCATTTGTTGTCTGTATCATAGAGAGGATTTGTTTGCGAGTTGCTTCTGTTTTGTTTCGGAATTATTAAAATGTGAGATGAGTGAGAAAAATGACTGTACTGATACTCCTGAACAACAGATAAGAATTAAAGATCCTTTTTCTTTTTCTCCTTCAACAACCTTACAAATTCCTTCGGCATTGGCAGAATAATCTGTAACATAAAAATGTTTTTCTCCTGGCTCGCCACAAGTGTGCCACCGTATTTTTCTGTCAGGTGTTTCATACTCTTCATTCCGAATCCATGATAAGCCCGATTTCTTTTCTTCGTAGAAAGCGGCAGTCCATCCTTAAACTGCAGCTCTTCATCTACATAATTGTTTGTCTGTATGCATAAAAAATCATTTTTTGCTGAAATAGTAAGACTTACCACTCGCCTGTCCACATCTTGGTATTTACTGACTGCCTCAATCGCATTGTCAAGTGCGTTTCCGAGGAGTGCATAAATATCCATTACACTCATGAAATCCATCGGGGCAGCATCTGCAATGCATGTCAGCGTGATCTGGTGTTTCTCACAATAAAGGCTCTTCTCAGAAAGGATTGTATTTAACACTTCATTTTCTGTCTCCACAACATGGTCGTAAATCATAATAGAATCCTCGACTTCCGCAAGATACTGCTGCATATCTTTGGAATCTGCATGCTTTAGTGCCTCAAGCTGATGCTTCAGATCGTGACATTTATGATTGATGATCTCAATATTTTCCTTGGAGAGCTGGTACTGCTTCTGCCGCTCGTATAAAAGCTGCTTTACAATCTCTTTTTCCCGGCTTAAGGTGTTGATGCGGAACGCACTGTACTGCACCACCAATACCAGTGTACAGATGAAGAAATCCATGAGTGCACCGAGGTAATTGTTCTCTGTGCCGTTTGCCTGATGCCATCCCCGGAATACACTTTGACAGGTAAATGTTCCAAACAATAAAATAATAAGTAATACCAAAAACAGCCCTATCGTCTCTTTTGTATCCTCATATAATTTTCCATCACAGGCTCTCAACTTTGCCGCAAAAATTCTCATAATAAACAGATACCACAAACCGCAGCTTACCGTACAGATGATGATATATAGTGGAAGATTCGTCTGCAAATAGCTCCACACGCCCAGTGCCAGCACCTCATTTACCACAACGTACTCAATGTGCATCGCCGCATAACCCGAAATTGCGATAAATAAAATATCACTGAAGCTTATTTCAAAACACACTTTGATAAAAAACATCGTCAGAAACAAAAGTCCGATATACCACACACACGAGACAATAGCGGTAATCAGTTCATTGCCATAAGCCGCAACCGTCTGCCGGATAAAAATATAGAAAACCGAAATTATGCATAACAACACTTCACCTGCCGCCATGAACGATCCAAATTCTTTTTTCTTTTTTGCAAAATAGTAAGCAAACATGTATTCCGCCAGCAAAAGTTCGATGATATATCTTAATTCTTCAAAAATGTCCAGTCCACTCATGACAGCATACCTCCAATATAACGTGCAAAAGCTTCCATAAAATCATTTTTCTTACTTCGACTTAAGGTAATCTCCTCGCCCGCAACTGTCACGATATTTCCGTTGACGGACTGCACATATTTCAGATTGATCAGATAACCATGACTGCATCTTGCAAAATGATATTTTGCAAACTGCTCCTCCGTCTCTTTCATCACTCCTCTTACCATATATTCCTCTCTTGTCGTATGGTAAATGAGATAATGACTTCTTACCTCTATATAATAAATATCTGAAACCGAAAGATGTATCATTCCATCTTTTGTACATAATTTCACGTTTGCATCTTCATTTCTTGCAATATAACGTAGAGCTTTCTGCACTTTCATTGCAAAATCTGCATAACTTAACGGCTTTAACACATAATCTACTGCTTCCACCTCATATCCATGGATTGCATACTGTGCCATGTTTGTAATAAACATAATCACAACATTGCTATCCATGTGCCTTAGTTCTTTTGCGGTCTCAATTCCATTTAATCCTGGCATTTCCACATCTAAAAAGACAAGATCGTAGTCTTTTGTGTAGGACTCCAGAAATTCTACAGGATTGTGGAACACTCTGGTCTGAATCTCAAAATGATTTTCTGTTACAAACTCTGTTATATATGTTTCGATCAGATCGGTTGCTTTCTTTTCGTCATCTATAATGGCAAATTTCATCGCTTCTTTATACCTTTCCCCAACGCAATAAAGACATAGAATTTTCTATGCCTTTATTGTAACTTATTTATTTGTTTTCTTCTACCTCAACCGTTATAGCGTTTTTTAACCATTTCCGGTATTTAATGTATGCAATGATTGCAAGCAATACTGCACATCCATAAAAGATAATCTGTGCACTGATATAAGTCAGCCTCCACCAGTCAAATCCTGCACGTGCTGCAATCTCACGTTTACCGGCTGCATCAGAAATTGTATATAGAATATTTTTGCAGGCAGCCTTCATGGCACTGATTCTCTCATCTGTTGATGCAACAGATGCATCTACCTCTCTTGAAGCATTACTTAAAATCAAATCTGTTCCTGCCATAATTGCTTTTGTTGGATTCATCCATGTTCCGCAATAATTGTCTGTGACAACCATTCCTGTAAATCCCCACTCTTTCCGTACAACATTGGTCATTAAATTATAATTACCGCCACACCATTTTCCTTCAAACCACATATAGGAAGCCATCAGTCCGGTCGCCCCACCATCCTTGACTGCCATCTCAAATGGTTTTAAGTAAATCTCACGGGCAGTCTGCTCACTCATCCAGCAATTTTCTTTATTCGTACGGTTTGCCTCCTGATCATTGAATGCAAAGTGTTTTACATAGACATATAGTCCTCTGGACAATGCTCCCTCAACCATATTGGAACACATCACACCTGATAAGTAACTGTCTTCCGAATAGTATTCCGGATTTCGTCCACTGAAGGATGAACGATGCAGATTTGCTCCCGGTGCATACCATCCTGACACTCCAGTTGCATTTCCTTCATTGCCAACCGTCTGTCCATACCGGTTTACAAGCTCTTTATTCCATGTAGACGCGACAACAACCTCACTGCAATAGGAAACACAGACACTTTCACTGTTACCAAGCTCATTCTGTACAAAATTGGACAGACCAAACGGTCCGTCAATGTCAGTTGTTTTTGCTTTTCCGATACTGTCAATTGCTGCTGTTGACCATCCACCGGTTCCAATCAGTGTTATCATATCTTCTACTGACATCTGACTTATGAACTCATTCCATTTTTCATCATCATATGGAACACCTGCCATATCATCCATGGTATACTTTTTGTCTGCTCCTGTCGTAGTATCCAAAAGTTCTCCCTGATACTCTCCTGCTTCAGACGATTTATTGATAAGCAGATCGTACATTGAATCTGTTTTTTGCAGTGCAATATCCTCAATTTCACTGAAAATAGTCTCTTTTGCATTTGCAAATCCATTTGCACGGGAAAGCTGTGGAATGTCGTTTTCTGCGTCTGGGAACTGGTTAGAAGCCACTACCTTGTCAGAGGAACGCTTGTTGTTCTCATCATAAACAATCTGGCTGTCTAATGCATATACAAAATATTTTTCTGCATCCTGTGTGTCAATCACTGACCAGCTGTGTGCATTCTCACTCAGATAAAATGCATAATCACCTGCATCCAGAACGTATGCACCATTTCCGTTTGCTGCTGTCCCGTCATAGGAAGCAACGTCCTCTAATGCAACGCTTAAACTGTAAGTTCCGGTTTCACCCGGCTGTAACAATGCAGTCTTTTCAAATGCACAGAGCACCACTTTACTCTTCTCTGTGCCACCCGGTGTATAAGGTGTCTCACAATAAAGCTGAATAACATCTTTTCCTGCATAAGTGTCTCCGGTGTTCGTCACTTCCACTTCAAAGTTCACAACTCCGTCTTTTTCCTCTGCAGAAGTAATTTTCTGTGCAAATGTAGTATAAGACATTCCATATCCAAATGGATACTGCACCACACCATCATAGCCATTTCCGTACTCATTGGAAATATTATTCCAGTAACCTTCTGCATCTGCAGTCTCATACCAGCGATATCCTATATAAATTCCTTCAGAATAATTGGAAAATCCGCCATAAATCTTGGCTGCATCCTCAGCTGAATAGTAATAATTATAATCAGATGTATAATACGTAGACTGGGTAGTCAGATCATATGCATAAGTATCTACCAGTCTGCCTGAAGGATTGATTTTCCCGGTAAGTGCCTCGCCCACTGCGGTTGCACCTGCGATTCCAGGACCTCCGATCCAGACAGCTGCCTCTACTCCATATTCTGCCTGATCAACAAAGCCAAGCTCCATCGCATAAGAGGAATTGATAAGAACAGTTGTCTTAAAACCCTTTTCCTTTAATGTTTTTAAAAGTCTTTTCTCATTTTCATTCAGTTCCAGATAGCTTTCTGTGCCATCTTCTCCGAATCCGATACGAGGAAGATCCTGTCCTTCCCCACCGACACGTCCGATCACCACGATCGCATTCTCGGAATATTCCTTTAACTTTTCAAAACTGTAATCTCCGGTATATAAATCTACCGACATTTCGTTGATCGGATAACCTGAAATATCTACTTCGTTCCCTTCATGAACGGAAGTGTCATTATTGGCAGTTGTATTTTTCTCGATATAAGACCAGAGATCATCATTCACTTCCAATCCTGCTTCTTCTAATCCTTCTTTGATGGTCACAGCACCGTTGGCATTTCCTGCAGATGAACCAGAACCGTTGTAGACCATATTGGAAGCATGCTCTCCAAACACATTGACTTTTCCTGCGGATAAAGGAAGTGTCTGGTTCTCATTTTTCAATAAGACCAGACCTTCTTCCTCAAGTTCCACATTCATTGCCAATCCGTCTGCATATGTCATTTCTGCTGTTGCTTTGTCTGTTGTTGATCCTTCCATTGCAACGGTAAGAACTGTACTGAAATGTCCACCGACCGTTGTCATTAAAATCCCGAGGATCAGGCATACTACAGACAAAACTGTAAACAAACGATATTTTGGCTTTTTCATAGGAAACCTCCGCATTTATTCTGCTTCTGTAGCTTCTACAGTTTCTGTTGTTTCAACAGCTTCTGCACCTTCTACTTCCTCAAAGCTTAAAGCATCTCCATTTACGATTGCTTTGCAAGGCTGGAATGCTGCAAGGATACCAGCTGCGTCCATTCCATTGTAATTGTCATCATTTGTATAAGTCTCATCAATTGTAAGTCCATTCGGTCCCCAGTAGTCAGCACCACCTTCACCACTTGTCGCAGCAAACTGACCTGCGGTCTCCTGTGTCATTGTAAAATGTTCCGGTGCCTCTAAGACATACGCATCTCCATCCATTGTGCAATTTCCTGTAAACACATAATCTCTTTTCATATACATTGTCGTATCTGCCCCTGGAGTTCCACATTCATATGCCACTTCAAGAGTATACGTTGTTTCATCAGAATTGAAAATATATGTATATCCTGTTACCTGCATCATTGCCTCGGCATAAGAATTTCCTGTTGGTGCAAAAGGTACATAATCTGTCAGCTCATCTGCATCATTGAAAAGTAACTCTGTTGTAAATACAGCTCCCTCTGTTGTCTCATCTGTACTCTCTGCCTCTGTAGCCGCTGCCTCTGTCTCCTGTGTCTGGGTGCTTTCCTGCTGTGCAGGAGTTTCTGCTGTCTTTTCACCGCCACATGCAGTCATCCCAATTGCCATTGTTGCAACACACATCATTGCTAATACTTTTTTCTTCATCATCTTTTTCCTCCAAAAATTGATTTTTTATCCGTAATGGATTGCTGTGAGATAAACTTATCATTTTTGGGGGAAAATGGAGATTTCTGGCATAAGTTGGCTGTGTGGTGACATAAGTTGCAAAAAGGCTGTAATATGATTTTTAAATCACATTACAGCTTTTTTCATAACAGTGCATGCCCCTTCTCGCACACCTTTTCTGCCTCATCAAGCTTTGCCTCAATGAGAGGCTTCACTTTCTCTTCTCTCCGCTTTTTCACATTTTTATAAAGAGGATACGCGATTCCCCACAGAAAAAATCCCGGGACTGCGAGCAAAATCATCAGCCAGATGATCGGTTTTGCAGCCGTCACAGCGAATACCGAACCCGCCATAAACGCACAGCCTGAAATCCCACTGGTCAGTGCCGCGATCATTGCAAAAGATTCTGTGGAATTTTCAAGCGCCGCAATCTCACTCATGCACGCCTCAAAATGTCTCTGTAACCGTGTCAGTTCCATTTTATTTAAAACTGCCCTGCTCCGCTTTAAATGGATTGTTACTTTTCCCATTCCTTTTTCTATGGGTACATTGGAATCCACCTTCCATCCAAAATGCTCGTAGCCATCCATATACTGTGACATCTGATTCTCGGCAACCGTCACTTTCGTATAATCAAAACTCTCAAACTCACTCATTTTTCTACGCTTTCCCAGAAATTCGCTTTCTGTCTGTTATCCAATATTCTACCTTTTCGGAATAATCACCGTAAACTTACTGCCGCGTCCCGGTTCACTTTCCACTTCGATTTTATAATCATTTAACTGCAAAACACGCAGGGAAAGCGCCAGTCCAAGTCCATTTCCAGCCATTGCGTGGGATGTATCCCCCTGATAAAATTTTTCAAAAATATGTTTCCTTGTCGCTTCCGTCATTCCGCAGCCGGTATCCTCCACCGACACACGGATCTCAGAATCATCCGACTGCTCAGTCAGCTTTATCGTTCCTCCCGGTTCTGTGAACTTCACTGCATTGGAAAAAAGGTTATTCCAGACTAACTCCATCAGTGCAGCGTCTGCCGCGATCTTTACGGAATCTTCCATATCTGCATCAAATCCAATATCTTTTTTCTCCCACACCGGCTCATAATTCACGGCACATTCCGCAAGCTGTCCACACAGATCGTACTCTTCTGCCACCGGCGTGATCGCCTGTTTTTCAAGCTTGTTCAGTTTTAAAATATTACTGATAAGCTCCGACAGACGCTTTGTAGTCTGAAAGATCACTTCGGCATATTCTTTTTGTTTCTCCGGCGTCTTTTCCATACAGAGCAGCTCCGCATTGTTCTGGATAATCGCAAGCGGCGTCTTGATCTCATGGGAAACATTGGAGAAAAAGTCTGTTTTCAACGTCTCAATGCTGCCGAGTTCCTCCACCATTTTATTAAAATCAATAATCATGACATCCAGATAATCCAGCCGCTCAGAGGTGTGAAGTGTTGGAACATACACTGAAAAATCACCCTCTGCCACTTTTTTGGTTGCATCTGCCAGGTCATGCATCGGCTTTTCGTAGCTTTTCCGGATCACATTTTTCGTAAAAAGTGTCAATCCGACTGCCACAACAGTCCAGTAGCCAAGCGGTAAAATCACCTGTATGATTTTATTCCACCCCAGTGCATTCATACCTACGATAATTCCTGTATGAATGCCGGACATTAACAGCAATACGAGAAAATACACCAAAAACAGGGAAGATGGAAAACGGTCATTTTTGATTGTGTTGGTATGATTCAATTTGTTCATGTTTTCAGGCAGTCCCTTTCTATAGCAATACCGCTTTGTATCCAAGTCCGCGCACAGTTTTGATCTCGAATCCATCGCAGTTGGAAAACTTGTCGCGGAGCTTTGTCACATAGACATCCACAGCCCGCAGGCTCGTTCCCGAATCGAGCCCCCAGAACTCATCCATAAGCTGTGCCCTTGTAAATGTTTTTTTCGGGTAAGACAACAGTTTATATAAAATATTGAATTCGCGTGTTGTGACCGGTATTTCCTCCCCATCTATCGTTGCAGTCATGCCGTCCGCATCCATCTCCAGATTTCCGACAATAAGCCTGCGCTCCATCTCGATATTCGTTCTCCGGAGCAGTGCCCTCACGCGCATCTCAAGTTCTGCTAACTCCACCGGTTTTACCATATAATCATCGATTCCGACTAAAAATCCTTTCCGTTTGGAGGGAAGATCGTCCTTAGCCGACATGAAAAGAATCGGGATCTGTTTATTGACCTGCCGCACTGTCTCTGCAAATTCAAATCCGTCGATCTCCGGCATCATAATGTCCGAAATGATCAGCTCATAAAGATGATTGTACATCTCGTCATATGCTTCATTCGCACTCAAAACGCCTTTTGCCTCAAATCCACAGTCATTTAAATAGGTGCACACCGTCTGGTTTAAATTTTTATCATCATCCACTACAAGAATGTGTATCATTTTTCTGTTCCTTTCCGGTTTCTATCATTGTCCATTGATTACATCATAACATATATTATTTTGAATTTGTTTGAGTTTTGTTTCAGAATTGTTAATAGAAGAAAATCTGATCGCTTTCAATTATTTTAATAGCGCTTGCATAACGAAAAAATCTGCTTATAATAAAAGTCAAAAAGGTAAATAAGAGGAGAAGTATTGTATGACACCAAAAGCAAAATATTACGAAACACTCGCCAATACCATGATCAAAAATTTTGAAAAAAGAAGAATGGAGGCTTACTACTGCCCGACTGCAAAAGAAGCCGTAGAGAAAGCACTTTCTTTCCTGCCGTCCGGTGCAGTCGTGGCTCACGGCGGCTCCATGACATTAGAGGAAACCGGCATGATGGATGCACTGCGTTCAGCCGATATTCAGTTTTTAGACCGGGCAGTCTGTAAGACGCCAGAAGATTCCAGAAAAATATTCCACGACGCACTGATGGCTGACTACTATTTCATGAGCACCAACGCCATGACAATTGATGGAGAATTAGTCAATATCGACGGTAATGGAAACCGCGTTGCTGCTTTGATCTATGGTCCTGAAAATGTCATTATTCTTGCCGGAATGAACAAGGTTGCAAAGGACGTTGCAGAAGCCATTGACCGTGTCCACTTAACCGCAACCCCTATGAACTGCGTACGTCTAAATAAGCAGACACCATGTGCTGTCACTGGAGTCTGTGCCGACTGCCTCTCTCCTGACTGCATCTGCAATCAGGTTGTTATTACTAGAAGAAGTGGCATTCAGGGAAGGATTAAAGTCATTTTAATTGGAGAGGAACTTGGCTACTAAAAGATGCAAAAGGCACTTTTTTATGGAGTATAACCACTCTTGTATCCGCAATAAGCAAAAGGACGCATGAAAAATAATATGTACCCTCCTTACTGGTTTGTCCAGTAAAGAGGGTACATATTATTTTTCATGCGTCCTTTTTTATTTACAGATATCCCCGTAGCACTCCGGTCTTCTGTCCCGGAAGATTCCCCATGAAAGGCGGTTCTCCTGCATTTCATTTAAGTCGAACGTTGCAAGGATCACCTGTTCCGTCTTGCGGTCTGCCTCTGCCACAAGTTCTCCGGTCTGATCTGTGATAAAAGAAGATCCGTAAAATGTGAGAGCTGATCTCTGTCCGCCATTTTCTTCACATGGAACTACTTCTTCTGTTCCGATACGGTTTGCTGCGATCACCGGCATGAGGTTTGCTGCTGCATGTCCCTGCATCGCTCTTCTCCAGTGTGGCATGCTGTCGCACTCTAAGATTGGTTCACTGCCGATCGCAGTCGGGTAAAAGAGCAGCTCTGCTCCTTTGACTGCCATGGCTCTTGCTGTCTCCGGGAACCACTGATCCCAACAGATGCCGACACCGATTTTCCCATACGCTGTATCAAACACTTGAAATCCGGTATCTCCCGGAACAAAGTAAAATTTTTCCTGATAATAATGATCGTCCGGGATATGTGTCTTGCGGTATATGCCCAGATTACTTCCGTCTGCATCGATCACTGCAACAGTATTGAACAGGCGGTTCACATCTTTTTCATAAAAGCTGACCGGGATGACAACAGACAATTCCTGTGCCAGTGCAGAAAAATGTTTTACCGCATCATTTTCATTCACTTCTTTTGCAAATTCATAGTATTCATATCTGCGTTCCTGACAAAAATACTGTCTTTCAAAAAGTTCCGGCAAAAGGATGATCTGTGCTCCTTTTTCTGCCGCTTCCCGGACAAGTGCATCTGCCTTTGCGATATTTTCTTCCACATTTGTGCTGCATTTCATCTGAACTGCGGCTACTGTGACGTTACGTTTTCTGCTCATAATATGCTGTCTCCCGCTTCTTAATATTTTCCATGCTTTTTCGTTCTATTCCTGTTTATTCTGAAATCCGGCATTTTTATCTTTCCATCTGTCTTGCAACGATACTTTATATGATTTCCTGCTATCCGTCATCTGCGTACCGGTATCTGCTGTGTGATGCAGTGGATATTGCCACCGCCAATGATGATCTCCCTTGCAAAGACTGGAACGATCTCACGCTCCGGGAACAGCTTCTGCAATAAATCTGTTGCCAGAACATCATGCTCGTCTCCAAACTGCGGCACAAGTACAACCTGATTTCCGATGTAAAAATTCACATAGCTTGCCGCTAACCGTTCTCCGGCTTCTCTTGTATCCTCGCCTTCTTCAAACACGTAACCTGCCAGCTCTTTTTCCGTAATACAGACAGGTTTCTTCGGGATTGGCATTTTATGCACACGGAACTTCCTTCCTTTGGCGTCTGTCTCCTGTTCAAGAACCTTAAGATCTTCTGCTGAAAGTGCGTACTGCGGATCACTCTCGTCATCTGTCCATGCAAGAACAACCTCACCCGGTTTTATAAATGCACAGACATTGTCTACATGTTCATTTGTTTCATCCTGATAGATTCCGTTTGGAAGCCAGATGATCTTCTCTGCACCGAGATATTCCTGCAATTTTGCTTCGATCTGCTCTTTCGTAAGTTCCGGATTTCTTCCCTTACTGAGCAGACAGGCTTCCGTTGCGATCACCGTTCCCTGTCCGTCTGAATGGATGGAACCGCCTTCCAGCACAAAAGGAGCCGCATCATAATAGTCATAACCAGTCTGTTTACAAAATTCTTCTGCAACCTTATCATCCTTTTGCCAGTCCTGATAAAGGCCATCATAGGTTCCGCCCCAGGCATTAAAGCTCCAGTTGATTCCACGGACTTCTTTTCCATCCGTCACAAAGGTTGGTCCAACATCCCTTGCCCATGCATCGTCTGTCGGAATTGTTAAAATTTCTACATTCTCACACAGCAGCTCTCTTGCCGCTGCTTCCGTTTCCGGTTCTGTCAGCATATATACTTTTTCTGTCTCTGCCAGCTTGTTGGCAATCTCTGCAAATACTTTTCTGGCTTCTTTTGCCTCATATGGCCACGAACCCGGACGTTTCGGCCAGATTAAGATCACACCATCCTGCGGTCCAAATTCCCCCGGCATATAAAATCCTTCCTGATGCGGAGTTCTGTTTTCTATCTTCATACTCATGATAGCCTTCCTTTAAAATCATCATAAGAAAAACGGCGGATCACTTTACATTCACCACTCTCGTCCATCACTGCAATATCCGGCAGTGGGATTCCGTTAAATGTATTGTTTTTCACCATGGAGTAAATTGCCATATCTTCAAAATACAGTCTGTCATCCACTTTTTTCTCTTCATCAAAAGAATAATCCCCAATGATGTCTCCCGCCAGACAGGTATACGAAGATAACCGGTAAGTATATTTCTTTTCCTCCGGCATTCCCGAACTGCGAAGTGGCGGACGGTATGGCATTTCCAGCACATCCGGCATATGACATGCTGCGGATGCGTCCAGAATCAACGTCTGTATATCGTTATCTACCACATCCATAACGGTTGTGGCAAGATATCCGGCATTCAATGCAACTGCTTCGCCAGGTTCCAGATAAATGTCAAGATCATATTTTTCCTTCATGTGCAGAATACATTTTTCTAACAGTCCGATGTCATAATCTGCTCTTGTAATATGATGTCCGCCGCCAAAATTCAACCATTTCATTTTGTAAAGATAACTGCCGAATTTTTCTTCTACCGCCTCTAAGGTTTTTGCAAGATCATCCGCATTCTGCTCACAGAGCGTGTGAAAATGCAGTCCATCCACATAATCATACATCTCATCCGTAAACTGCTCTTTAAAATGCGCAATTGTCACACCGAGACGCGAGCCCTTTGCACATGGATCATAGATCGCATGATCCCCCTGTGTGGAACACTCCGGGTTAATACGGATTCCCACGCTGGTCTCTTTGCAGAGATTTTTGTATTTTTCCAGCTGGGAAAAAGAATTAAAAACCATGTGATCGCAGATTTTAACCAGTTCCTTCACGTCCTCTTCTTTATATGCCGGAGCAAATACATGATTTTCTTTTCCCATTTCCTCTTTTCCGAGACGAGCCTCAAAAAGTCCGCTTGCCGTTGTTCCACTGATATACTGACCGATCAGCGGGTATTCGTAAAAGCAGGAAAAGGCTTTCTGTGCAAGAAGGATTTTACATCCGGTATCCTTTTCCACTTTCTGGAGAATGGAAAGATTTTTTTTCAACTGTTTTTCATCTATGACATAGCACGGTGTTTTTAATTCTTCAATTCTCATTCTGTCTGTTCATTCCTCTTTCTTACTCAACTTCCTGCGGATTCTCGCAGACTACCCAAGGAAGTCCCCATTTATTCAGTGCTTCCATATATGGATCCGGATCAAACTCCTCTACATTGAATACACCTGGTTTTTTCCAGAGTCCCTCTACTACCATCATTGTTCCGATCATTGCAGGAACTCCTGTTGTGTAGGAGATAGCCTGAGAACCAACCTCTTTGTAGCACTCCTGATGATCGCATACATTGTAAATGTAGATGGTCTTTTCTTTTCCGTCTTTTACACCTTTGAAAATACATCCGATGTTTGTTTTTCCTACCGTTCTTGGTCCAAGGCTTGCAGGATCCGGCAATAATGCTTTTAAGAACTGGATCGGCACAATCTCTTTTCCTTCAAAGTTAATTGGTGTTGTGGAAAGCATTCCAACATTTTCCAGACATTTCATGTGTGTTAAATAGCTCTGTCCGAATGTCATGAAGAAACGGATTCTCTTGATTCCCGGAATATTTTTTGCAAGTGATTCGATTTCTTCATGATGAAGCAGGTACATATCTTTTTCTCCAACTTCCGGGAAATCATATTCACGCTTAATAGACATTGGCTCTACTTCTACCCAGTGACCATCTTCCCAATAAGAACCCATTGCAGATACTTCTCGTAAATTGATCTCAGGATTAAAGTTTGTTGCAAATGGATAGCCATGGTCGCCGCCGTTGCAGTCTAAAATATCAATATAGTGGATCTCATCGAAATAATGTTTTAATGCGTAGGCAGAGTAGACACTTGTCACACCCGGATCAAATCCGCTTCCAAGGATTGCTGTAATGCCTGCATCTTCAAACTTTTTCTTGTAAGCCCACTGCCAGGAATAATCAAAGTATGCTGTAAATCCCTCTTTCTTGCAGCGCTCTTCGTAGATTTTTCTCCATTCTGGATCATCTGTATTCTCTGCTTCATAATTGGCGGTGTCAATGTAATCCACTCCTGTTGCAAGGCAGGCATCCATGATCGTCAGATCCTGATATGGAAGTGCCACATTTAACACTGCATCCGGCTTGTATTCGTTGATCAGTGCGATCAGTTCCTCTGTGTTGTCAGCATCTACCTGTGCGGTTGTGATGACTGTTTTTGTTGTTGGCTGTAATTTTTCTTTCATTGCATCACATTTGGACTTTGTCCTGCTTGCGATCATAATCTCAGTGAAAACATCACTGTTCTGGCAGCATTTTGCAATTGCTACGGAAGCTACGCCTCCACATCCGATAATCATTACCTTGCTCATTTTTATTTCTCCTTTTTCATGTTATTGTTTTTTATAGGCGTTTGCGAAACTCTTCATAATCTTCTTTAAATTGTTCAAAATTAACAAAATTTTCGAAAACACGCTCTC
>OGMO01001117.1_pt1 | contig 18174 bp, 17 predicted proteins | sample 1573241 | NCBI WGS metagenome assembly OGMO01 (sample SAMEA2581896, study PRJEB24529) | metagenome | biome: Human gut stool | place: China | collected 2011 | reverse complement strand
CCCCCTTCCTTTACACAAGGAAGGCTGGATGGTTTCTACTAATTCTAAATATCTATCACAAAACAAGGTCTGTTCTAACTCTACAAACCCAAATTTTCAAAATTAATTTATCGTAACGCAGAAACAAGATTGAAAAACCCAATTTATCAAATTTATCTTTATCAACAATCAAAATTGAAAAAATCTAATTTTCAATACATATTAAAAGCACAATATTCTTTTACAATTAAAACAACATTAAGAAAATGAAAGGAATTTCCATAATTTTTGTATGTGATGTAAAAAAGAAGTGACCTAATTCTTTAAATTTTGCTAAATTACCACTTTACAAGTTTAGCGAAATAAAGTAAAATAGGTAGGTAAGTTTGAAATGAATTTGTAAAGGAAGTATTATTATGAAAAAGTTATTTGCATTTTTAGTTTTAGGCTTAGGTACTTTGTTGGTAATTAATAATAGAAGATATAAGAAAATGGTTTCCAACAAGAAAAAATAAAAAAGTAAAAGAGGGTACAACAATGAAAAAAGTATTAGCATTAGTATTATGTGCAGTTATGGCTGTGCTTGTTACTGCTTGTGGCAGTTCAAGCTCTGACTATGAATACATCAAGGATAAGGGTGAATTGGTTGTAGGTATTACAGACTATGCGCCAATGAACTATAAGGATGATAAGGGTAACTGGACAGGTTTTGATACAGAATTTGCTCAGGCTGTCGGTAAGAAAATGGGCGTTAAGGTTAAGTTCATCGAAATCGACTGGGATAACAAGTTTATGGAACTTAACACAAAGTCAATTGACTGTGCTTGGAACGGTATGACAATCACAAATGAAGTTAAGAAGAACACAAGTGTTACTGATGCTTATGCTAAGAATGAACAGGTTGTTGTTATGAAGAAGGATGAACTTAGCAAGTATAAGGATGTTAAGTCACTTTCTAAGCTAAAGTTTGCAGTTGAATCAGGTTCTGCAGGTGAAGCTGCTGCTAAGGATAACAACCTAGAATATACACCGGTTTCAGCACAGAGTGATACTCTACTTGAAGTTAAGTCAGGTTCTGTTGATGCTTGTATTATTGACAGCACAATGGCTGACGCTATGACAGGTAAGGGTACAAGCTATGAAACACTAGGCCACAACCTATCTCTAACTAAGGAAGAATATGGTGTTGGTTTCCGTAAGAAATCTGATATGACAGAAAAGTTCAATCAGTATATTAAGGATTTAACAAAGGATGGCACACTTGAAAAGCTATCTAAGAAATATAATGTGGCACTTTGTAAGTAATACATAAGGAATGATAAATAAATGAGCGATTTTCTATCTATCACTCTTGACCTATTAAACGGATTTTTGTCTACACTACAGCTATTTGGATTGACACTACTTTTTTCGTTACCACTTGGCTTAATAATCTGTTTTGGCTCAATGAGTAAGTTCAAACCACTAAGGTGGTTGGTTCGTACCTTCGTTTGGATTATCAGAGGTACACCACTACTACTTCAATTAATAATTGTATATTACGGTCCGGGTCTTATCCTAAATACAGGACTGCTACCAAGATTTTCAGCAGCATTACTTGCATTTGTAATTAACTATTCTTGCTACTTCTCAGAAATTTACAGAGGTGGTATTGAGTCAATTTCAAAGGGTCAGTATGAGGCAGGTCAAGTTCTTGGTATGACAAAAACACAAATTTTCTTCAAGATTGTGTTGTTACAAGTTATCAAGAGAATTGTGCCACCAATGAGTAACGAAATCATTACTCTTGTAAAGGATACTTCTCTTGCAAGAATTATTGCAGTATATGAAATTATTTGGACTGCACAGGTATATATCAAGACTGATGGTCTGATTTGGCCTCTATTCTATACAGGTGCTTTCTACTTGATTTTCTCAGGACTACTTACAATTCTCTTTAACTTTATTGAGAAAAAACTAAGTTACTTCAGGAGTTAACTATGGCTATATTAGAAGTAAAAAATTTAAGAAAAAGTTTTGGTAAAACAGAGGTTCTAAAAGGTATTGACTTTTCACTTGAAAAGGGTGAAGTGCTTTCTATTATCGGTTCATCAGGTAGTGGTAAGACAACTTTGTTAAGATGCCTTAACTTCCTAGAAACTGCTGAGAATGGTACTATTTCTGTAAATGGTAAAGAAATTTTTGACGGTTCAAAGAACAAGAAATATAAGGAAGATGAAATCAGAAAGAACAGACTGCACTTTGGTCTTGTATTCCAAAACTTCAACCTATTTCCACAGTACAATGTTCTAAAGAATGTTACTCTTGCACCATCACTAATGAAGATTGACACTCCGGAAAACATTGAAAAGCGTGGTAGAGAATTAATTGAAACAGTTGGACTAACAGATAGAATTGAGCATTATCCTTGTCAGCTTTCCGGTGGACAACAACAGAGAGTTGCAATTGCCAGAGCATTGGCAATGAATCCTGATATTCTTTGCTTTGATGAACCAACATCAGCACTAGACCCTGAACTTACCGGTGAAGTGCTAAAGGTTATTCAAGGTCTTAAAAGTACAGACAACACAATGATTGTTGTTACTCACGAAATGAGCTTTGCAAAGAATATTTCCGATAAGGTTATCTTTATGGCTGATGGTGTTATTGAGGAATTCGGTACACCTGAAGAAGTATTTGATAATCCTAAATCAGAGAAAACTAAAGCATTCCTTAATAAATCCCTTGAGGGTATTTAAATCTTAGTTTTTTAATAAAACATAAAATTACACCCACCGTTTTGGTGGGTGTTTTTGCGTTTGTTTTTTTATTCTTATTGTGCGTAAAGGCTAGTTAAATAAATTTAGTTTTTTCAATTCTGTTTGAGCGTAAAGGCTAGTTAGATAAATTAGGGTTTGTCTTTTTAATTTTAATTGTGGGTAAAGATGAATTTATTTTAAATTCAATCAGCTATAAAGAAAATTTATAGTGAGAATATGCATTTTAAATCATATATAACTATGACTCACAGGTGTAGGGTCCAACACTGTTGGACCGAGCAAATTAACCTCTTTATTGGCATATTGCCCTATGTAGATATTATAAATTTATAATCTGCAAATAGGACAAAAATCCTATAGGTATCACACTTTTTAACGGGCGAACGGTGTTCGCCCCTACGACTGTGAGCCAAAATTTTGCTATAATTCACACCTACAAACCCAAATTTATAAAACTAATCTTTACCCACAGACAAAATTGAAAAAATCAAATTTGTAAAGTATATTCTTATTAATCTACAAAAAAGTTTAAAGATGAAAATTAAGGTTACACTTAACCAACATAAAAATAAGCCTCCGAAATGGAGGCTTAAATTATGCTTTAGATAAAATATGAAAATTAAAATAAAAATTAAAAATTACTGATTATCGCCGGTTACTTTTGCAAGTAATCTTTGAATTTCTGTTACATCTTTAATATTTACAGCACCATCTTGATTAATGTCAGCATTTATCTGACCTTCACTGGAAAGTGTATAGCTATGAATTGTGCTTTTCTGAATACAAACTGCATCTTCAATATCAACAACACCATCTAGGTTAGCATCTCCTGCAAGTGTTCCTCTTTTATAAGTGATACCCTTAATTACAAAGTTACCACCTTCTGTGTCATCATTAACATCTTCGTAAAAATCCATAACATCATTTACCTTGCTCTTGCTTAGACTAGGAATGTTAGGAAAGATATTTTTGTCAGTATAAATGTAGCTTTGACCTCTTTTAGCTTCAGTATTAAAGATTCTTTCATCTTTATTTTCCAGCCATTCTGAAACACCAATACCGTTTATAGCTTTTGTATCGGTTGTATCAATCTCAACACCAATACCGATTTTGCCTTTGCTAACATATAGAGGGTCCACATCAGCTGTGTAGTAACCACTGTATGGTACTTTACCGGTTTTAAGTGTTTTCCAAGTTGTCTTGTCGCTACTTGGTGTGCCTTCATTGTCAACAGGAATGTAATATAGTGTGTAGTTAGCACCAACACTTGTTGATTCAAACATAACTTTGTTTAAATATTCATTTGTGTTATCAATATTTAGAACATTAATGTATGTTGTATCTTTTGATGCTTCATCAAGATAATCAAATTCATAAGTAGCACCAAATGTTTCTACTTGATGAATTGTATTTGATACATTGTTTTTCATATAGTCGGTAAAAGCATATGATGGACCAAATACATCAGAGAATATGTAGTAGTCTTCGTAAGAAATCCAGAAGTAACCGTCAAAATCGTTGTAGTCACCCCAGCTATTTCTACATAACCATGCACCATCCTTTTTAGGTGTGTATGTTGTGCCATCAATATTTACAGTGAAACTTTCTTTGCTGATGTTATCATCCCAACCTACAACACTAATACAGTGACCATTAATGTAGTTTGATGCACCCGGACAGTATGAATGGGTATCATCAGCAGAGAATTTTGAATATTCATTGTAGTGAGTAGTAACTGCACCATAATCTTTTATAGATTTTTTGATAGTGTCTTTATCCTCAGAATCAAGGTACATAATGCCTGTTACAACATTATTAATATTGTACTTTTTGTTAATATCAAAAAGACTTAGTGGGCTTGTGTATGGAAATTCATTCTCAGAAACACCACCACTCCAACTACTTAGGTAACCCATTGTAATATATGGAAAGCCACCACCTTTGTAGTATTCTCTCTGCCAACCTGTACCGTCTTTTCTTGGAGTACCCCAAGCATCAACATGAGCAGCAGAATACCAAGAGTTAGAAGAATTATCTATTACACCATCTTTAATAAGTAATGTTTCAAGGCTGCTTAATCCACCATAAGCCCAACAGATTTGAGCATTGCCTTGTTGTCTGATTGGTGTTACAAGATTTAAGTCTTTTGAACTATATGATGAAGGTAAATTTTCATCAACATCAAGTGTAGTTCCTTCACCTGTAAAAGGTATTGCAATTTCACTTGAATTTTTACTTTCTAATGTGTCAACTTTTGCAGCACTAACACTAAGTCCGGTAGTAGACACAATTAACATTGCACTTGCAATAGAAACAATTTTTGCAAATTTATTCATTTTACCTGTCCTTTCGATAGCATTTGCATTTAATCACATTATATCAAATACTTTTTGCACTGTAAAGAATATAATTGTTAACTTTCGGAAAAGATATTTACAGAATGTGGGGGATATTATGGAACGAAGAACAGACCTTGCTTTAGAAGCAAGAGAAATTTTTGGTGAAGATATTAAAGGTGTGAAATTTGAAGAAAGCGAAAAGGAAGATATTAAAGTTTCCAGACTGAAAATAACAAGTGATAAAGCAAGTGCAAAACTAGGTAAAGAAAAAGGAACTTATGTAACTTTAGAAATGCCACCACTTTCCGATAATTACAAAACACCTGATGAAAAGTTAGAAGTTATTGCACAGGAGATAAAGCACCTTATACCTGTAAATGGTCTGGTAATGATTGCAGGTTTAGGGAATACAGAAATAACTCCTGATGCACTAGGTCCAAAATCAGCATCAAAGATTATAGCAACCAGACATATAAAAGGTGAAGTTGCAAAGGCAACAGGTCTTGATAAACTTAGACCGGTTGCAGTAGTTGCTACCGGTGTAACAGGAAAAACAGGTATTGAAACAGGTGAGTATCTGTATAGCTTGATTAAGAAAATAAAGCCAAATGCACTTATAGCCATTGATGCATTGGCTTCAAGACGACTTTCAAGGCTTGGCTGTACAATTCAAATTAGTGATACCGGCATTTCTCCCGGAGCAGGTGTTGGAAACAACAGAACAAAATTATCACAAGAAACTTTAGGTATTCCTGTTATAGGTATAGGTGTGCCAACAGTTGTTGATGCATCAACTTTGGCACTTGATCTGTTTGATACGGAAGATGTGAAATTTTCGGAACAATTAAAAAGTATGGTAAATCCCAACGGCAGACAAATGGTAGTTACACCTAAAGAAATAGATTTGCTGATAAATAGAGCTTCTGAACTGATTGCACTTGCTATTAATTATGCACTTCATTCTGATTTAAATTTAAGCGACCTTATGAGCCTAATGTACTAAAATGTACAAACCCATCATAGTATTAAAGAGAATATTAAAGAGGTGGTTTTATGGGCAGAAATATAAGAAAATTAAGTTTGCTTTTTGCTTTTGTTGCTATTGTTGCAGGTATGTATTCATTATGTAATAGGGTAGGTGGCTATGTAACACCTAAGGAAAATTCGGTTGAAGTGGTTAAGAAGGTTGATAAAGTTCCCACAACAACACCTACTACTGTCTTAACTACTGTACCTACTACAAAAACAAAGGTAAATAAAACAAATAAAGAAACTGTCCCTACCACCTCATCAGGAAAAAATTATCCTGTCATAGAAAAACAGTTTGGTGAGGATGGTATTACATATGATAATTTTTGTGTAAAAAATTATACTGACTTTTCTCTTGATATTGCCACAGAATTAAAGAGAGGTTTGCCGTTTAAAATAGAAAAGAACCACCAAGTCCAAGTATTGATTTTCCATACTCATACTTGTGAAAGTTATCTAAAAAGTGATACCGGTTATTATCCAAGTGACTATTATCCAAGAACAACTAATAATAAAGAAAATGTTACAGCAGTAGGTGACGAAATAGAAAAGCAACTGAAAAAAGCCGGTATTGGTGTTATCCATGACAAAACAAAGCATGACTATCCATCATATAACGGTGGGTATGACAGAAGTTACAATACTATACAAAAGTATATGGAAAAGTATAAGGGTATTAAGGTTGTACTAGATATACATAGAGATGCTATCGGTGATGATACAACAGGTAAAGTTAAACCTACTTTTAAATATAAAGGAAAGAAAGCCTCACAAATTATGATTATGACAGGTTATCAGTATGAGGGTGGAGGGGACTTTCCGTTTTGGAGAGATAACCTTGACTTTGCCATAAAACTTCAACAAACTGCAGAAACAATGTATCCCGGATTAACAAGACCACTTAACTTTGGAGAATATACTTATAACCTAAATGTGTGCAACGGTTCTTTGCTAATTGAATTTGGTACAGATGTAAATACTATTGATGAAGTAAAGCGTTCCGGAAAGATGGTGGGAAAGGCTCTGGCAAAAGTATTGCAAAATAATTGAAATGTGATATAATTACCTTATCAATGATTATTGAAGGTAATAATAATGAAATTAATTAATATAAAGAAATTTTCAATTGTTCTAGCTATTGCAACTTTGTTCTGTGTAATGTCATTTACAACTGCTTTTGCTGAAGATGTTGTAACTGAACCGGTAACAGAGCCTGTAGCTACAGAACCTGTAACACAAGAACCGGTAACAGAACCTGTTACTCAAGAACCTGTAACTGAACCGGTAACTCAAGCACCGGAAACAGAACCTGTTACCCAAGCACCGGAAACAGAGCCGGTTACTCAAGCACCGGAAACTGAACCTGCTACAGAACCGGAAACAGAGCCTGAAACAGAACCTGTAACAGAAAACTATACTGAACCAACTTATGATGTAAATAAATTACCAACATTAGTTGACTCGACTCAGGTTGCAGAAGAATTACCTACTGCTATTGGTGCTGATGAAGATGGTGGTGTTAGCTTTGTTGGTGGTGTAGTTTGTTGGATTGCAGTTATTATTTCTGCTTGTGTAATTATTGCATTTTTACTTTCTACTAAGGTAAAAGGCAAAAATATGGGCAAATTCAAGAGATACCAATAATTAAGTAAGGATATAATATGAAAATCGGAAATATTGAAATAAAAAATTCTGCTGCTCTTGCCCCAATGGCAGGGGTGGCAGATTGTGCATTTAGAGAACTTTGTGCATCCTACGGTGCTGCTTATACCGTAACAGAAATGGTAAGCTCAAAGGGAATACATTATAATAGTAAAAAGTCAGCCGAATTAATGGAACTAACCGATAAAGAAAGACCATCCGGTATTCAAATCTTCGGAAATGAACCAAAGACTATGGCTGATGCAGCAGTGTTTGCTTTGCAGTTTAAACCGGACTTTATTGATATAAATATGGGTTGTCCTGCTCCAAAGATAAGTGGCAACGGTGCAGGGGCTTCACTTATGAAAACACCTAAACTTTGTGGTGAAATAGTTAAGGAAGTTGTGTCGGCAGTTGATATTCCCGTAACTGTAAAGATGAGAAAAGGGTGGGATGATGACTCGATAAATTGTCTTGAAGTTGCAACTATTGTGGAAGAAAACGGTGCTTCAGCAGTAGCACTTCACGGTAGGACAAGACAACAGTACTACAAGCCACCTGTTGATTGGGATATTATTAAGGAAGTGAAAAGTCACCTAACAATTCCCGTAATAGGTAACGGTGATGTTAATTCTGCCGAAAAGGCTAAGAAACTTTATGAACATACCGGTTGTGATATGATTATGGTTGGCAGAGGTGCTTTGGGTAATCCTTGGCTATTTGATGAAATTAATCAGTATCTAAAGACAGGAAAAATTCCACCTAAGCCAACACCGGAAGAAAAACTTTCGGTAATGGTTAAGCAGATTGAAAGAATGTGTGAACTAAAAGGTGAGTACCTTGGTATTCGTCAAAGCAGAAAGCATATTGTGTGGTATCTAAAAGGCTTTAGAGGTGCAGCATCCCTAAGAAATGAAGCCGGTCATACCTCGTCACTTAAAGAATTATATGCTTTGGTACAAAAAGTTTTGGATATGCACATTAATAGTTGAAATATAAGGAATTTTCCTATATAATGGATAGTAAATAAAAGAAATGGGAGATAATTAAAATGGAAAAAGTAAATTCTATTGATTTTGTAAATATGTACGACCCTGAAGTTGGTTCAGCAATGGCTGAAGAACAGGCTCGTCAGAAGAGAAACCTTGAACTTATCGCATCAGAAAACATTGTTTCACCTGCAGTTATGGCTGCTATGGGTAGCTTACTAACTAATAAGTATGCTGAAGGTTATCCCGGTAAGCGTTATTATGGTGGTTGCTATGCAGTAGATAAGGTTGAAGAAATTGCCAGAAAGAGAGCTTGTGAGCTATTTGGTGCAGAACACGCTAATGTACAGCCACACTCAGGTGCTCAGGCTAATATGGCAGTTTACTTTGCAATGCTAACACCGGGTGATACAGTTATGGGTATGAACCTTAACGAAGGTGGTCACTTAACTCACGGTTCACCTGTTAATATGAGTGGTAAGTACTTTAACTTTGTACCTTATGGTGTTGACAGTGAAACTCACCGTATTGACTATGATAAGGTTCTTGAAATTGCAAAAGAATGTAAGCCAAAGATGATTGTTGCCGGTGCGTCAGCTTACCCAAGAATTATCGACTTTGCAAAGTTCAGAGAAATTGCTGATGAAGTTGGTGCTTTGTTAATGGTTGATATGGCTCATATTGCCGGTTTAGTAGCAGCAGGTGTTCATCCAAACCCAGTTCCATATTGTGACTTCGTTACAACAACAACTCATAAGACACTTCGTGGACCTAGAGGTGGTATGATTCTTTGTAAAGAAAAGTATGCTAAGGCAATTGACAAGGCTATTTTCCCAGGTACTCAGGGTGGCCCACTAATGCACATTATTGCTGCAAAGGCTGTTTGTTTTGGTGAAGCTCTAAAGCCTGAATTTAAGGAATATGGTAAGCAGATTGTTAAGAACTGTAAGGCTCTTGCAGATGGCCTTGTTAAGAGAGGCTGTAAGCTTGTTTCAGGTGGTACAGACAACCATGTTCTACTTATGGATTTAAGAGATACAGGTGTTACAGGTAAGGAACTTGAAGCAAGACTTGATGACTGTTATATTACAGTTAACAAGAATACAATTCCAAATGAACCACTAAGTCCATTTGTTACAAGTGGGGTTCGTATTGGTACAGCAGCAGTTACAACTCGTGGTCTAAAGGAAGAAGATTGTGACAAGATAGCTGAATATATTACTTTAGTTCTAAATGACTATGAAGGCAACAAGGATAAGGTTAGAGCAGGTGTTGAAGAAATCTGCAAGAAGTATCCTCTATATGAAGACTGATTTGGAATATTTAGATTTGGAGTATTTAACAAAATAAATATTACAAAATATCAATAGGGTGTCTTTGTGACACCCTATTATTTTAGTTAACAACGGTTGAATATATTAAAAATACGAAAGGAGGAAATTATGCAACCTTTAGCAGATAGACTTAGACCCTCGACCCTTGATGATATTGTAGGTCAAAAACATATTTTAGGTGAAGGAAAGCCTTTGCGTAAAATTATTGAAAGTAACAAAATTCCTAACTTAATATTCTATGGCCCATCAGGAGTTGGCAAAACTACTTTAGCTACATATATAGCAAGAAAAACTAATATGACTTTCAAAAAGTTAAACGGTACAACTGCCTCAACTTCTGACTTGAAAGATATTTTTAAGGAACTTGATGGTTTTGCCGGACTAAATGGTGTTTTGCTTTATCTTGATGAAATTCAGTATTTTAATAAGAAACAACAACAGACACTACTTGAATATATTGAAAACGGTAAAATCACTTTAATTGCATCTACAACAGAAAATCCCTATTTCTATGTATATAATGCAATTTTAAGTCGTAGTACAGTTTTTGAATTTAAACCTGTTCCATATGAAGAAGTAGAAAAAGCAGTACGAAGAGCGTTTTCTATTTTAGCAGATGAAAATGGTATTTCTGTTGAAATTAATGATAAAACAGTTAAGACAATTTCCGTTGCTTGTGGTGGCGATGTAAGAAAGGCTATGAATAGTGCAGAACTTTCTTTCTTAGCAACAGATACTGTCGATGGGATAAAGAATATTACAGAAGAAACTGTAAAAGATTTAACCCAAAGAAGTGCTATGAGGTACGATAGGGAAGGTGATGAGCATTATGATATTCTGTCAGCTTATCAAAAGAGTATGCGTGGCAGTGATGCAAATGCAGCCTTGCACTATTTGGCAAGACTTTTGATTGTAGGTGACTTGATTTCTGCTTGTAGAAGACTTATGGTGTGTGCTTGTGAAGATGTAGGACTTGCTTACCCAAACCTTATACCTATAGTAAAGAGCTGTGTTGATATTGCAATGTCAGTAGGATTGCCTGAGGCTAGAATTCCTTTAGCCGATGCAGTTATTATGGTGTGTAATGCTCCAAAATCAAATTCCGGAGAAATGGCAATAGACAAGGCTATGTCTGATATAAAGGCAGGTAATGTTGGCAGTATTCCAAGACAACTTCAAAACACTCATTATGATGGTGAAGATAATCAAAACAAAGGACAACACTACCTTTATCCACATGATTATAAAAATCATTATGTAAATCAACAGTACTTACCGGATATTTTGAAAGACAGACAATATTATACTTATGGTGACAATAAAAATGAACAAGCATTTAAATCTTATTGGGATAAAATAAAATCCTAGTTCATAATTTCCTAAAATACTGTTACATGTATTTAAAGGGCTATTAATATTTAGTTCATAACTTGGTACATATAAACAAGTTATTGTATAAAAGATTGTATATAATTAATTTTTATTATTCTTTTACAGAATAAAAACCCTTAAGCTTTTTTGATATAATTTAACCGTAAGAAAATATTTTACTTTTAGGAGGCAAAACAATGAAAACATTATGCAAAAAGTCCTTTGGTGTTTTCTTAGCAGTACTTATGCTTTTAAGTGCTGTAGGTGTTGGCAGTTATTCTGTATTTGCTGCTAATACTAACACAGAAAAATCAGGGGCAACCTCTGCAAGCGGTGACACAGTGTATTTCCAAAACACTGGTAATTGGTCAAAGGTTAACGCTTACATGTGGTATGATGGTAAAAGCAATGCAAACAACAAAGCTTGGCCAGGTGAGGCTATGACTGATGAGGGTGATGGTGTATGGTCTTATGACATTAAAGGCGAATACGACCACATTATCTTCAATAACGGTAGCTCACAGACAGGTAATATTGTTTACCCTGGCAACAGTATGATTTACAAAGATGGTTCATGGGAAGTATATGATACAAGCCCACTAAGAATTACATCTTTTGAATCAGACACAAAGTCACCTGCTTACATTGGCAGTGCTATTGCACTAACAACTACAACAAAGACAGAAACTACTGGCGTACAGTATCAGTACTCAGTAAACAGTCAAGTTATCAGAAGTTATTCTGCTGACAATTCTTGCGTTTGGAATCCGGTTGCTTCCGGTGACTACACTGTAAGAGTTGATGTTAAGGATAATGCCGGTAACCAAAACTTTAGAGAAATGTCTTTCACAATCAAAGACCCTTCTCAGGAACAAAAGCCTGTATTCCTATCTTCTAACCCTCTTACAGGTAACCAGATTAAGACAGGTACAGCTACTAACCTTTCTGTAAACGCAGCCGGTGGTAACACAGGTACAAAGCTTCTTTTCTACAAATATGTAGTTAAAGATCCTTCAGGTGAACAGGTTAACACAGCTTATTACACACTAAACAAGAATTATTCATTTACAGCAACTAAGTCCGGTACTTATACAGTTGATGTATCTGTTCAGGGTAGTGATAACCAGACAATCACTCAGCAGTTAAAGTTTGAATCAACTCAGAACCCAACAGACCCAACAGTTCCTACTGACCCAACTGTAACAACTCCATCTAAGACAGAACCAACTGTAACAACTCCATCTAAGACAGATCCAACAGTAACAACTCCAACTACTGCTACTAAACCATCAACTCCGGATCCAAGTAAGATCCTTGGTGATGTTAATGGTGATGGTGTTCTAAATGTTAGAGACTCTTCTCTAATTCAGAAGAAACACACAGGTATGGTTGTTAATTCATATGATGAAACAGTTTCTGACTTTAACAAAGATGGTAAAATGAATGTTAAGGATGCTGTAGCTATCCAAAAATTCCTTGCTAAAGCAAATTAAAAAGAGGTATAGTAGATTATGACCAAAATTAAAAAAATCATTGCACTCTTGATGGTCATTGCAGTTTCAGCATCTATTATGGTTGTAGGCACAGTCGGTGTATCTGCTAAGGATACAAGCGTTAAGAAAACTGCTGCTTCAAGCGAAACTACAGAAGCTGGAATAACAGTACACTATAAGAGTGAAGGCGTAACTCCATATGTATATTATTGGAACTCACTTCCAAATAATATAAAAACAGAATATCCTGGTGAACAGATGACTGCTGACAAGGATAACTGGTATACAACAACATTTAAAGATGTTACAAAGATTAACCTAATGTTCACAGATAAAGACGGTAAGCAACTTACAAAGGAACTTACTCGTAAGACAGGTGAATGGTGGTTCTATAACAATATTTGGTGGAGCTCAAACCCTGATGAGTTTGACCCTGCTTCATCTGTTGATTTCCGTGAAGAGTCTATTTACTTTGTAGTTACAACAAGATTCTACAATGGTGATAAGTCAAATGACGTTCACTGTTGGGATGACAATGTATATAATAACCCTGACTCAGACCCTGCATGGAGAGGCGACTTTAAGGGTCTTGCTGAAAAGTTAGACTACATTAAAGCTCTTGGTTTCTCAGCAATTTGGATTACTCCTATTGTTGAAAACGGTTCAGGCTATGACTACCATGGCTACCATGCTATGGATTTCTCAAAGGTTGATGCAAGATATGAAAGTGATGACTTCACTTATCAGGATCTAATTCAGGCAGCTCATATGAAGGGCATGAAGATTGTACAGGATGTTGTATGGCAACATACAGGTAACTTCGGTGAAGGTACACTTTGTAAGCTATTCGATAAGGATACTTCAAAGGATTTAGGCAGTATCGAAGATTCTATGATTCCTACTAAGCAACTTCTAGATCAAGCAGGAGTTAACACAGCTGAAGAATATTGGAACTTAACACCTGCAAAACAGCATGATGCTAGAATTAACCTAATGAAGAATAACTCAATTCAGGATAGCAACTCAACAGGTGTTCACCCTTCAACAAAGGACTATTCTGATATTAAGTTATCAAAATCTAAAATTTACAATCCTAACAACTATTATCATACATCTTACTTTAGAAACCTTAACTGGGATGACTGGTCATGTAAATATGGTCAGATTGCCGGTGACTGTGTTGACTTAAATACAGAAAATCCAGCAGTTGCCGAATATATCAACCAGGCTTACAGTAAGTATATGGCTATGGGTGTTGATGCATTCCGTGTTGATACTGTTAGACATATTCCAAGATTAACACTAAATATGATGTATAACAAGCAGATGATGGCAAATGCAGCTAAGTACGGTAATCCTAACTTCTATATGTTCGGTGAAATCTGTACTCGTTACGGTCAGATTTGGTACCGTGGTCATGCTCAGGAATCATCAATGTTCTATACATGGGATGAATCTGATCCTAAGTGGGCTAAAGAATGGTCAAGTGGCTCAGATCTTGAATCTATCAACAATAACATGAACCTAACATTTGACCACTACGACGAGTATGATGATACATCAATTCAGCCATCATCTGACAATGCATTCCTAAAGGGTATTAGCTACCATACACCAGATACAAGTAAGGCTTCTGGTATGAATGCAATTGACTTTACAATGCATTATAACTTCAATACAGCAGGTAATGCTTATGGCCTAGCTAAGCAAGAAGATCCATACTTTAATGATGCAACTTGGAATGTTGTTTATGTTGATTCACATGACTACGCTCCTGGTCCTAACGATAGCGTTAGATTTAACGGTGGTACTTCTACTTGGGCTGAAAACTTAGATTTGATGTTCACATTCCGTGGTATTCCTTGTATTTACTATGGTTCAGAAATTGAATTTAAGAAGGGCATTATGATTGATGGTGGTGCTAACAAGACTCCTCTTGAAGGCACAGGTCGTGCTTACTTCGGTGACAACGTTGAAGGTGATGTTAAGACAACAGACTTTGGTGATTATACAGCTTCAGGTGCTGCTTCAGAATCTCTAAGTTATCCTCTAGCAAAGCACATCACAAAGCTTAACAAGATTCGTCGTGCTGTTCCTGCTCTTCAGAAGGGTCAGTACACAGTAGATAGCAACTATGTAAGTGGTGATATGGCTTATATCAGAAGATATACAAGCGATGACACAGATTCACTTGCTCTAGTTACAATCTCAGGTGCTGCAACATTCAATAACATTCCTAACGGTACATATATTGACGCAGTTACAGGTGACAAGAAGGTTGTTACAAATGGTACACTTTCAGTTTCAGCACCTGGTAAGTCAAATATGAGAGTTTATGTATGTTGTGCAAAGGGCTTCACAGGTATTGACGGAGCTATTGGCGAAACAGGTTTAACATATCTAAAGTAATTTAGAATAATCAACTCCTTTTTGAGGGCATCTCTTTTTGAGATGTCCTCGATTTTTTATTTTAATTTCTATTTATAATAATTACTCAGTTGTATATATAGTGTATTTTATGATTGGTTAAGCAAAAATTGACAAACTTGTCTGATGGTGATATAGTAATAATTGTAAAGTAAAACATAATTGTTGCAAATTAGGGGAGAAGTAGAATGAATCAAAGGGTACAAGAATTTATTAATCAACAGAAAATACAAGCCGAATACAATATGAATATGGAAAAAGCAAAAGTTCTGAATGATTTGGGACTTTATGATAAAGAATATTCTGAAAATCCTGCTTAGAGTGAAGAATATCCCAATTATGAATATGACCAAGAAACTAAGGAAGGCAGATATTTTAAGAAAATTCCTATTTCCGTTACTGATGAGGAATATGCAGAAATTTTGAAATATAGCAATATTGATAATACACAAATTGAAAGTGATGATGTAAAGACCAATAGCAATACTATTGCAACTATTTTCTCTGTAATTGCAGTATTTATTTTTATTTTAGGATTGTTTTTGGGAATTGTATTAGGAGATGCAATAGGATACAAATTTTCAATTGGTGTTGCTTTGATTTGTTGGGGATCAGGTTTCGTTGGTGGTATGCTTATGCTTGGCTTTGCCGAAATTATCAAATTACTTACTGCTATAAAAAATAAATAAATATTTATAATGGTGTTTCTATCTTTTGTAGAAACACCATTTTTATATTATATTTTATTGTGCTAATATATTGAATATGGTAAAATAAATATATAGTTAATTTCCAATTTAGAAGGTGATTAGGGTGGATGAAATAGAGAAGATTACTAAAGCTAAAATGTATATTGAAAAACTAGCAAATGGTGAGAATCCTATAAATAATCAGAAAGTTGCAGATAATGATGTAGTTAATAATATTGAGGTTACAAGATGTCTATTTTATGTGGCAAATATACTAGGTGATATTGTTAGAAATAAAGGAAAATTCCAATTAGATATGCCTGATAAAGTTCCTTTTACAGTATCACAAGAGCAGTTAGATAAATTTGAATTTTCTGAAACACCGATTACTATTTCGGAAATTTGCAAAAGATTAAATTCTCTTGTTGATTCAAATTATGTAATGCAATTGAAACTTAATTGCATTACCGAATGGCTTGTAAGTATTGAGATTTTGTACAATGATATAAGTAGTAGTGGAAAGAAAAGAAAATTACCCACTGAAAATGGTATTAACATGGGCATAATTAGGGAACAAAGAATAAGTCAATATGGACCTTATGAGGCTGTGCTATATAATTTAAATGCACAACACTTTATTGTTGATAACCTTGATGCTATTATCAAATATAAAATATCTCTAAATAAAATTTAGCAGAAATAAATTTACAAATATTATGAAAATCTAGGGAAATTCTTTCTATAAAATATTGAAAGATACTGTTGTCTATGTTATAATATTTCATTATGGGTCATAGTATGCCCAAAACATTTCTGGAAAGGAAAGTAGAAATGGTTAGAGAAAATATTTATCGCACAGTTACTTGTGGCGAATTAAGAGAAAGTAATATAGGAGATACTGTCCGTGTAGCAGGTTGGGTAGAAAATATCCGTGACCACGGTGGTGTTATGTTCCTTGATATTCGTGATCACTACGGTGTTCTTCAGGTTGTTGTTCATAATGACGAAATCCTAAAAGATATTAACAGAGAATGTACTGTTACTCTTTCAGGTAAAGTTGTAAAGAGAGATGAAGATACAATCAATAAGAAGATTGCAACAGGTTATGTTGAAGTACACACAGAGGACATTAAGGTTCTTGGTAAGTGTAAGAATAACCTACCTTTTGAAGTTATGACTTCAACAAATACTTCTGAAGATGTAAGACTAAAGTACAGATTCCTAGACCTTAGAAACCCTAAGGTTCATAACAACATTGTACTAAGAAGTCAGATTATCAGCTACCTAAGAAGTAAAATGAATGACATGGGATTTTTGGAAATGCAAACTCCAATCCTTTCAACATCTTCTCCTGAAGGTGCAAGAGACTATCTAATCCCATCAAGAAAGCACAAGGGTAAGTTCTATGCTCTACCTCAAGCTCCACAGATTTTTAAGCAGTTACTAATGGTTTCAGGTTTTGATAAATACTTCCAGATTGCACCTTGCTTTAGAGATGAAGATGCAAGAGCAGACCGTTCTCCCGGTGAATTCTATCAGCTGGACTTTGAAATGGCTTTTGCTACTCAGGAAGATGTTTTTGCAGTTGCTGAAGAAGTTCTTTATGATACATTTAAGAAGTTCAGCGATAAGGAAGTTAGCAAACCACCATTTAAGAGAATTCCTTATAAGGAATCAATGCTAAAGTATGGTTCAGATAAGCCTGACCTAAGAAACCCACTACTTATTGTAGAAATTTCTGATATGTTTGAAGAAACTGATTTTGCTCCATTCCGTAAAAAGACAGTTCGTTCTATCAATGTTCCTGACTGTGCAAAGCAGAGCAAAAAGTGGTTCAAGAGAATGGAAGAATTTGCTCTTTCAATCGGTATGAAGGGCTTAGGCTATGTTAAGGTTAATGATGATTTAACATTTGACGGTCCTATTGATAAGTTTCTAAAGCCCGGTGACAGAGAAGAACTAATTAAGAGAAACGGTAGTAAAGCAGGAGATGTTATTTACTTTATAGCTGATACTCCTGATCAGGCTCCTGTTCTTGCAGGTCAAATTCGTACAGAAGTTGCAAACAGACTAGATCGGAAGAGCGTCGTGTAGGGAAAGAGTGTAGATCTCGGTGGTCGCCGT
>OGMO01001066.1_pt1 | contig 18907 bp, 18 predicted proteins | sample 1573241 | NCBI WGS metagenome assembly OGMO01 (sample SAMEA2581896, study PRJEB24529) | metagenome | biome: Human gut stool | place: China | collected 2011 | reverse complement strand
GCTCTGCGAGTTCTGCCAGCCGCGCCTGCTCCTGCTGCACCTTGAACTGCGTCACCGTCAGGTGTTCCTCGGAGCTGCCGCGTTCGCCGCGCTCCACATCGTCGTACCCGGCGTCGCGCATATACCGGAAGAAATCATCCTGCAAAACGCTGTAGGACTTCTTGAGAATGGGCTTGCCCTTTGCACTCAGAATCGGCGTACCGTTCTCGTCCAGCGCGGGCTTGGAAGCCCACTTCTTACTCATGCTGACCTGCATGATACGCTCCTTGACAGTGCCACGAAGGGCTTCATCTTTGCATCGCTTCGACCAGCGAATTTCCTTCTCCACTACCGGGATATAGACCACATGAAGGTGGTAGTGATACACATCCTGTCCCAGCGCGTCGGACATGGCGCGGTTGCGTTCATCGGCGTGCATGACCGCCGATAGGATGTATTGCTCGCCGCCCACAATTTTGATTGCAGCTTTGTAGGCATCGGCGTAAAATTGTTTTGCAAAGTCATAGCCGCCGTGGTTGAAGAAGTACGCGGAATTAACGTCGAAGATCAGCTCTCCGAATTTCTCAGCATCCGCTTTCAGACCGCGTGTGGAGATCACGCCGTCAGAGCGCATCTGCTCGAACATCTCCTTATACCCGGCGGTTGGTGTTTTGAAATGGACGTTGTATGGTGTCCGTTCGGGAACGATGTCCTGATTGACATACGACGATTTTTCGCGCTCGTTGTGTGCCTGCGCGTTGCCGATGTCTGCGTCTTTCATTCTCGCGTTTCTTGCGGTGGTACGGTGAATACCGTCGCCTCTTGCCATAGGCAGTTTACCTCCTGATTTCAGATTGTGCAGGACGGGGGAGCTTTCGGGGGAGCACTTCTGCGGAAGTGTAATAACCCACTATGATACTTTCATCCTGCGGCTGCAAAGTATCGTGGGCTCTCCGAGAGGGTATGCGGCTTCTGCGGAAGCCTCTGCCGGTTTTGCGGTTTGCAGTGTCTGTACAAACCGCAAAAACCGGCGTGGGCAGCAGCTTATTTGCAGACAGCTCCTGCGCATAATCTTTTGCCCACATCCATCTCAAACTCTGCGGATTTTTCAATGGGGACGGGGACGCGGAAGGTCGTGCTGCTGGCCTTTCTCCGCGACGGTCGCAACGATTGCGACGGTTGTTTTGGCGGTATCAGATTTACCGTCGCAACCGTCGCAGCTGTCGCGCGGCTTATTCATTTCCGGCTATGAAGGTCAGTGTGATACGCCGCCCCTCGTGCCGAACCTTGTTCTCATAGCGGACATGGTATTCATCCAGCAGCCTGCCGGATTTTACATTCAGATACTTGCTCAGCGCATTTGCCGCCATGCCGACATGGACGGCATCGGCAAGCTCGGAGGGCGAGCCTGTCCACACCGGCTGTTCTGCGGACACCAGCGCGGCAATGGCTTCCAGAACATGATCGGGCGGCTCTCTGTGCAGCTCGTTTTCCGCCTTTTCAAGATTCCAGATCTGCGTATCGGCGTCCTTTCTCAGATAGAGGATCTGATCCTGCTGGTCACGTCCCACGACGTCGATGGTTGCCTCCAATGCCGTGCGCTTTTTCTTCTGCATGAGAAGCGACCCGTCCGCACAACCGAGCAATCCTGTTGTACCGGAGATCATTTCGAAGCTGTCACCGGCGGGCTGCTTGCGGGTGTGGTGGACAGTCAAGACACAGATACAGTGCTTGTCGGCAAACTGCTTGAGCTTGCCGATGATCTCATAATCGCTGGCGTAGCTGTACGCCTCGCCGCCGACTTCCCGGATTTTTTGCATGGTGTCAATGATAATGAGTTTGGTGTCGGGATGCTCCCGTACGAAGTTTTCAAGCTGTTCGTCCAATCCGTTTCCAATCTTGCCCGCAGCGGTTGCAAAGTGCAACCGGTCGGTGTCGTTGACGCCGTACATCATAAACATCCGGCTTTGGATGCGCTGAAAATCATCTTCCAGAGCGAGGTACAGCACCGTACCGGGATGAACTTCGCTGCCCCACAGGGCTTCGCCGGTGCTGACATGATAGGCGATCTGCGCCACCAGGAACGACTTACCGATTTTCGGTGCGCCTGCGAGGATATATGCGCCCGCGTAGAGCAAGCCGTCGATAATGGGCGGCCTGCTCTGATACACGGTCTGGTACAGCTCAGTCATGGAGATCGTGTGCAGGTAATGTGGGTCGGCCAACCGCTGTATCCTGCGGTAGATTTCATCCAGACTTTCCGAGCTGTTTTGAAAATCACCGTTGATTTCTTCATCAAAAGTGGATATACTGTTCTCAGTTGAATTGTGAAGCGGCTGCCCATCATCTGCGCCAACAGATGTGTCCGGGGCGGTCGTTTTCTTTTTGCAGAGATCATTCTCCATAGGCGCTTTCCTCCTTCATGCCGTCCATGATGGCGGCGATCATTTCGATCGCATCCAGCAGCTCGTCATTTACGCTGCTGCCCGCTTCAATGCGCCGCAGCTCGTTCAGCACGGCGGCAAGCTGGTCACGCAGTGCCTTATAAACTCTCGGATTGCCCTGCACCACCACATCCTTGCAGATCAGACGGCGGGTGATGTAGTCCTGCTTCGTCAGCCCGGAGAGCTTGACAAAGATTTCGATTTGCGTATCTTCCTCCGGTGATACCCGGAAGGCAACGGTCTTGTTGCGCCAGCGGTTGTGATTGTCCCGATTTTTCAGTGACATTTTCAATTACCCCTTTCCATATTTAACTTCTCAGCCATCTCCGTCTGCTTGGATGGGAACAGGTGCGCGTAATTATAGGTGATGTCGATGCTTTCATGCCCTACGCGGTCGGCAATCGCCGTTGCGGAGAATCCCATGTCGATCAACAGCGAGACCGCGCTATGGCGAATGTCATGAATCCGAATACGTTTAACGCCTGCTTCCTTTGCACCCCTGTCCATCTCACGGTGAAGATAGCTCTTTGTGACAGTGAACATCCGGTCATTTGGCTCAATGCCATAGAGTTGTTTCAGATAGTCCTGCATTTCATCTGCGAGGAACTGCGGCATTTTTATGATGCGGTTGCTTTTCTCGGTTTTGGGCGTTGTGATCAAATCCTGCCCATTCAAGCGCTGATAGGATTTTGTGATTGACACGGTGCATTTTTCAAAATCAAAATCTGCGGGTGTCAGCGCCAGAAGTTCTCCTTCGCGGATGCCGCACCAGTAGAGCATTTCGAAGGCGTAAAAGGATAGAGGCTTGTCCATCATAACTTCGGCAAATTTCAGATATTCCTCTTTGGTCCAGAAAAGCATTTCCCGGTTTTTCTTCTTGCCCATGCTCCCGGCCTTTTTACATGGGTTTTCCCGAAGATTGTAGTATCGTACGGCATGATTGAAGATGGCACTGAGTTGACTGTTCACGGAGCGAAGATAGACAGGCGAATATTTCTTGCCGTTTTCATCCTTATGATCCAGCATTTCGTTTTGCCAGGTGATGATCTGCTGCGCTGTGATGTTGCACATTTTCAACTTTCCAAAGTAGGGCAACAGCTTGGTGCGGATGATATGGTCTTTCATTGCCCATGTGTTTTCTTTGATACGGGTCTTCATATCTGCCGTGTACTGCTCCACGAAGCTCGCAAACGTCATATCCAGATCGGCGGTGGATTTATTGAGCTGTTCACGCTCCCAAGCCAGTGCTTCCCGCTTTGTCTTGAAACCGCGTCTTTGCGATTGCTTGCGCTCTCCTGTCCAGTCCGTATAGCGGTAGATCACACGCCATGTGTTCGTTTTTTCTTCCTTATAGACTGCCATTATGAATCCTTCCTTTCCAGCCCTCTGTAGCAGGCTTTTTCCTGAAAATACTTGCGGTTTACCCGCCCTGAAATAGTCAGGTATCCCTTTTCTTTCAGCTCCTGATTGAGCTTCTGCACGATTTTGTAGGCATAGGACTTGGACACGCCCAATTCCTGCGCTACTTCTTCAACTCTCATAAACGACTGTTCTGCCATAGGCAAAATACCTTCCTTTCCTGATTTGTGGTTGATTTCTTCTGCCGTTCTATCCGCAGGACTCTGACAGGCAACCCTTTTCGGCGCTGTGCCGTTTTCTTTTCTCCTTGGCACGCTCGTCTCATCGCGTGCTTCCCCGGAGAAAGTATCCCTTGGACGGTCATTCAGTTTGGCTCTTTTGGATTTCACCCCCTCTCACCTTACAACGGACATTTTTTCTGCATTTGTTGACTATCCTAATTGTAAAATTTCTATGAATTAAGCTAATATGCTTAGATTACAACTATTGTACTATACATATAAGTTTAAGTCAAGTCGGTTTGCAGGAAAATATTAAATAAATCTGCTTAGATTTTTCTTGACGAAATTAAACATATCTGCTATACTCGTTATCAAAGACAACCGACACAGGAGATGGCTATTATGGCGATTGGTGAACGCATCCACTTTTTCCGCACGATGCGGGGTATGACGCAGAAATACCTTGGCATGGCGCTGGGTTTCCCGGAGAAATCCGCAGATGTCCGCCTTGCGCAGTACGAGAATGGTTCCAGAACGCCCAAAGCGGACGTGACCGCTGCGCTGGCACAGGTGCTTGACATTTCGCCCAAGGCGCTGGATGTACCGGACATTGACTCTTATACAGGGCTGATGCACACGCTGTTCACATTGGAGGACAGATACGGCCTCAAGATTGACGAGGCGGGTGGGGAAGTCTGCTTGAAGATTGATGTTTCTAAGGGCAAAGACGCTGCCCGTCTGCATGAAATGCTGTGCGCCTGGCATCAAGTTGCTACCATGCTGAAAGCCAGGGAGATTACGCGGGAGGAATATGACCGCTGGCGGTATCACTATCCCGAGTTCGATACCGCGCAGCGTTGGGTGAAAGTGCCGTCACAGGCGCTCAGTGATATGTTGGTGGATGCTTTGAAGGAAAACGAGTGAGCCGATATGGATAAGATTTTAAGCCGTATAATGAATTCTGATGATTGGCCCTCAATCCAGATGCCAGAAAACTTAGAATTATTAAATGAACTGGCAGGCAACAGTTTTGGATTAAACACTTTCGAGGGAATGCTTGCAGCAACGCTAATGTATCATCAGATTCTTGAGGCGATGTGCATGCACATTTTGGAGGACTGCTATTTCTATATCCAACTTTCTGTTTATCCTGCTGAAATTGAGTTCAAATTACCCAAAGATAAAATGTTCGGATATTATATTAGTGAACTTAAATCGTCCGTCAGCTTCTTGAAGAAACAGGAATTTATTGAAAAGGCAGAATTATTTAATTCCTACAGAGTTGGAGCAGTTCACAGGATGCGAAGAACAAACTTGGATACGTTAGCTGTAGAACTCCAAAAGGTAAAAGGCTGTTTCGATGAAATATTTGACCTTTATAACGACATTCAAGATGATTTCCGCGTGATATTCCACAGCCTTCAAAAAGATACTTTTGTTGAGTACCTCACAGACAAAGAATACGACGAGTATTTTGGATAGAAAAAGAGCTATCTGACTTCATTTGAAATCAGATAGCTCTTTTCTTGTGAATAATGAAAAAGTGTTGCCAAATCGTTGCCACGCAGGGCATCAAGGCTCAAAAAGTCCAGTGTTTACGGGCTTTTTTCGACCTCTGAAATTATTCCCACTCCACCGTTGCGGGGGGCTTGCTGGTGATGTCGTAGACAATTCTGTTGATGCCCTTGACCTCGTTGACGATGCGGCCGCTGATTTTGTCGAGCAGCTCGTAGGGGATGCGGGCCCAGTCGGCGGTCATGAAGTCCTCGGTCGTCACAGCGCGCAGCGCAAGCACGCGGTCGTAGCTGCGGCCATCGCCCATGACACCGACGGTGCGCGTGTCGGTCAGGACGGCGAAGTACTGGTTCATCTTCTTGTTTTCGCCGGCCTTTTCCAGCTCCTCGCGGTAGATCGCGTCGGCAAGGCGCAGCGTGTCGGCCTTTTCCTTCGTGATCTCGCCCATGATGCGGATGGCAAGGCCCGGGCCGGGGAACGGCTGGCGGGAGACGAGGTATTCGGGAAGCCCCAGCTCGCGGCCGAGCTGACGCACTTCGTCCTTAAAGAGCAGGCGCAGCGGCTCGATGATCTCCTTGAAGTCGACATAGTCGGGAAGACCGCCGACGTTGTGGTGGCTCTTGATGACTGCGGCATTGCCAAGGCCGGATTCGATGACGTCGGGGTAGATCGTGCCCTGAGCGAGAAAGTCGACCGCGCCGATCTTCTTCGACTCTTCCTCGAACACGCGGATGAACTCTTCGCCGATGATCTTGCGCTTGCGCTCGGGATCGGAGATGCCAGCGAGCTTCGAGAGGAAGCGGCCCTCGGCGTTCACGCGGACAAAGTTGATCTCCCACTTCTTGAACGCCGCCTCGACCTCGTCGCCCTCGTTGAGGCGCATGAGGCCGTGGTCGACAAAAACGCACGTGAGCTGGGGGCCGACGGCCTCGGCCAGCAGTGCCGCCACGACGGACGAGTCCACGCCGCCGGAGAGCGCCAGCAGCACGCGGCCGGAGCCGACCTTTTCGCGCACGGCGGCGATGGCGGTATTTTTATAGTCACCCATCGTCCAGTCGCCTGTCGCGCCGCAGACCTCGTAGAGGAAGTTGCGGATCATCGCGGTGCCGAACTCCGTGTGGTTGACCTCGGGATGGTACTGCACGCCGTAGAACCCGCGCGTTTCGTCGCAGATGGCGACGTTCGGGCAGGCGTCGGAGTGCGCGACGAGAGAGAAGCCCTCGGGAACGACCTCCATGTAGTCGCCGTGACTCATCCACGTCACGCTCTTTTCGGGAAGACCCTTGAAGAGTTTGCAGCTAGTGTCAAAAAACGTCTCGGTCTTGCCGTATTCGCGCGCGGTGGCGTCGTTTGCGGCGACGACCTTGCCGCCGAGGTGGTGCGCGATGAGCTGGCAGCCGTAGCAGATGCCGAGCACGGGCACGCCCGCGTCAAAGAGCGCGGGATCGACGTGCGGTGCATCCTCGAGATACACGCTGTTCGGGCCGCCGGTGAAGATGAAGCCGATGGGCTTCATCGCGAGAAGGTCTGCAAGCGGCGTCGTGTAGGGCTTGACCTCGCAGTAAACGCCGCATTCGCGCACGCGGCGCGCGATGAGCTGGTTGTACTGGCCGCCAAAGTCCAGTACGATGATGGTCTGATGGTTCATATTGAAATTCTCCTGCCGTATCCAATAATATGGTAAAAGCATCATATCATAGCTTTTCCCATTTTTCCAGCGGTATTGTAAAAATAAAAAGGTCGCGCGGTCAATGGACCGCGCGATCGAGGGAGGCCGCGATAAAGCCGCGGAACAGGGGATGCGGCTTGTTGGGGCGGCTCTTGAATTCGGGGTGGAACTGCGCGCCGACGAACCAGGGGTGGCTCTTCGATTCGACGATCTCGACGAGCGTGCCGTCGGGAGAGAGACCGGCGAGGCGCATGCCGGCGTCCGTGAAGTCGTCGCGGAAGTCGTTGTTGAACTCGTAGCGGTGGCGGTGGCGCTCCCAAATCTCGGGCGCGTCGTAGAGCGCGCGGGAGAGCGAGCCCTCTTCGAGCACGCAGGGGTACTTGCCGAGGCGCATCGTGCCGCCCTTGGCCGTCACGCCGACCTGCTCGGGCATGAGCGCGATGACGGGATGCGCCGTCGTAGAGGAGAACTCCGCGCTCGTCGCGTCGTCCCAGCCGAGCACATGGCGCGCAAATTCGATGACTGCGATCTGCATACCAAGGCAGATGCCAAAGCAGGGAACACGGTTCTCGCGGGCATACTGGGCGGCTTGGATCATGCCCTCGATGCCGCGGTCGCCAAAGCCGCCGGGGACTAAGATGCCGCTGCATCCGCAGAGCTTCTGCGCGATGTTGTCGCTCGTCAGCGTTTCGGAGTCGACCCATTGAATTTCGACGCTCGCGTCGCAGGCCGTGCCCGCGTGGAAGAGCGACTCAACGACGCTCAAATAGGCGTCGTGCAGGCCGACGTATTTGCCGACGAGCGCGATGCGCACATGACGGTGCACGCCGTGGATCTTGTCGACCAGCGCGCGCCACTCGGTCATGTCAGGTTCACCGCAGTCAAGGTGCAGCTTGCGGCACACCACGCGGCAAAGGCCCTCGTGCTCAAGCAGCAACGGCACCTCGTAGAGCGTGGACGCCGTTGCGTTCTGGATGACGCAGTCGGGCTCCACATTGCAGAAGAGCGCGATCTTGCGGCGGATGTCGTCTGTGATGGGCTCATCCGTGCGCACGACGAGAACGTCCGGCTGGATGCCCTCGCTCAGGAGCTCTTTGACCGAGTGCTGCGTGGGCTTGCTCTTGAGCTCGCCGCTGCCGGGAATGGTCACGATGAGCGGCACATGGATGAAGAGCACATTTTCGCGCCCGCACTCGGCCGCGACCTGACGGATGGCCTCTAAAAAGGGCTGGCTCTCGATGTCGCCGACCGTGCCGCCGATCTCGGAGATGGCAACGTCGGTATCACCGTCGTCCATGTCGTAGATGCGGCGCTTGATCTCGTCGGTCACGTGCGGGATGATCTGCACCGTGCCGCCAAGATAGCCGCCCTGACGCTCGCGGTTGAGAACGCTCCAGAAAATTTTGCCCGAGGACACGGAGGATTTCTCGTCCAGCGCCTCGTCGACAAAGCGTTCGTAGTGGCCGAGGTCCAGGTCGGTCTCCGCGCCGTCGTCCGTGACGAAGACCTCGCCGTGCTGATACGGGCTCATCGTGCCGGGGTCGACGTTGAGATACGGGTCGAACTTCTGGTTTTTGACCTTCAGCCCGCACTGTTTTAAGAGCCGCCCGAGCGACGCCGCGCAGATGCCCTTGCCCAGCCCCGACACCACGCCGCCGGTGACAAAAATGTACTTCATAAATTTTCTTCCTCCCCAGTTAAAGGAAAATCAAACTACCGTGATAAAGCGAAACTCCACTTCAAAAAGGACGCTCGCGAGAGCGTCCTTTTGACTTTTACACGGAGAAGAGTAATTCGCAGAACGTCGGATACGGCCAATACTTGGACGCGGTCAGCACTTCCAGTTTGTCGACGGTCTTGCGCACGTCGTTCGTGCGCTCTTCGACCTCGTCGTGGTAGTAGCGCAGGAGCGTTTCGGGCTCAGCGTTGTCGGAGACGGTCTCAAGCGCCGTCTTGAGGCTGATGGTCTCTTCGAGCAGCTGCTCGTTGAGCGAGCCGATGGCGTTGGCGAGCGAGGATTCGACGTGGCAGGTCAGCTCCGGCGCGGCGGCGCGCTTGGCGGCGATGGTGTTGCACAGCGCGGCTTCATATTCGGAAGCGGCGTTGAGAATGCCGTGCTGGACCATGTCAACAAGCGTCGCGGCCTCGATGCGGATGACCTTGCAGTACTTCTCGATATGAACTTCGTGGCGGGAGAAAATTTCTTCCTTGCTGTAAACGCCCTGGCGCGTCAGCAGCTCAATGTTCTTGGGCAGGATGTAGGTCGGCAGCGCCTCGGCGGTGTTGTGCAGGTTGGCAAGGCCGCGCTTTTCGGCTTCCTTGATCCAAGCCTCTTCATAGCCGTTGCCGTTGAAGATGATGCGGCGGTGGGCGGAGAACGTGTCGCGGATCAGCTTGTGGAGCGCGGCGGTGAAGTCCGGCGCGTCCTTGAGCTGCGCGTAGAATTCGTCGAGTTCTTCGGCCATGATGGTGTTGAGGATCGTGACCGGGCCCGCGATGGACTGCGAGGAGCCGGGCATGCGGAACTCAAACTTATTGCCGGTGAAGGCGACAGGCGAGGTTCGGTTGCGGTCGGTCGTATCCTGCGGGATGGCGGGGAGCACGTCCACGCCGATGCGCAGGGACTTGTGCTCGGGCGCGGTGTAGTCGTTTTCGTCGACGATGGCATCGATGATGCCCTCAAGCTCGGTGCCGAGGAAGACGGAGATGACAGCCGGAGGCGCTTCCTGCGCGCCGAGACGGTGATCGTTGCCCGCGAAGGCGACGGAGCAGCGCAGAAGCTCCTGATATTCGTCCACGCCCTTGATGAACGCGGCGAGCAGCAGCAGGAACAGCGCATTCTGGCTGGGGGTCTTGCCGGGAGAGAAGAGATTTTTGCCCGTATCGGTCGAGAGCGACCAGTTAACGTGCTTGCCCGAGCCGTTGACGCCCGCGAAAGGCTTTTCATGCAGCAGGCACACAAGGTTATGGCGCTCGGCAACTTTTTTCATCGTCTCCATGACGAGCTGGTTCTGGTCGCTCGCGGTGTTGGCGTCGGTGTAGATGGGGGCCATCTCGTGCTGGCCGGGGGCGACCTCGTTGTGCTTGGTCTTGGAGAGCACGCCGAGCTTCCACAGCTCTTCATCGAGCTCTTTCATGTAGGCGGCCACGCGGGGACGGAACGCGCCGAAGTAGTGGTCGTCCAACTCCTGACCTTTCGGGGGCTTTGCACCGAACAGGGCGCGGCCGCACAGACGCAGATCCATACGCTTTAAGTACAGCTCGCGGTCGATGAGGAAATACTCCTGCTCCGCGCCGATCTGCGGCGTGACTTTTTCCGCGTCGTCGCCAAATAACTTGAGCACGCGCACCGCCGCGCGGTCGACCGCGGCCATGGAGCGCAGCAGCGGCGTCTTCTTGTCGAGCGCGTCGCCGCTGTAGGAGCAGAACACCGTCGGGATGCAAAGGCTGCCATCTTTGATGAAGGCAAACGCCGTGGGGTCCCAAGCGCTGTAGCCGCGGGCTTCAAACGTGGCGCGCAGGCCGCCGTTGGGGAAGGAGGACGCGTCGGGCTCGCCACGCACCAGCTCCTTGCCGGAAAAGTCCATCATCACGCGGCCGCCGCCGGCGTTGTTGATAAAGCTGTCGTGCTTTTCCGCCGTCACGCCGCTCAAGGGCTGGAACCAGTGCGTGAAATGCGTTGCGCCATGCTCCAGCGCCCAGGTCTTCATCGCGTCGGCGATCTCATTTGCCGCGGAAAGGGGAAGAGGCTGCCCGCTCTTTAAGCAGCCGCGCCAAACGTCCATGGCGCTCTGCGGCACATACTGCTCCATTGTGCGTTCATTGAACACCAGAGAGCCAAAAAGCTCGGGAATGCGAGTCGCTTCACTCATGATCCAGACCTCCTGTTTCGAAATAAAAAATTTGATAAGTAATGATACTTCATCGGGGCAAGCAGCGTCAATACTTTGTTTTTCCAACTTTCCCCTCACTTTAGTGAGACGGGATGTGCGGTGTGAACGAAATTATGAAAGTGCGGCAACTTTTTCTTGCATGAAGAAAACGGCTGTGCTATATTTAGCCTGAACCCTCCCTTGCCGGAAACGGCAGGGGAGGGCATTATGCTTATGTGCTGCGTTGTGAAAAAATTTTGCGGACAAAAAAGAAAACGGGACGTGAACGCCGGTCACGGCGTTTGCGTCCCGTTTTGCATCACTTGATCGTGGCGCTGTCGTTCAGCACGCTTGTGCTGTAAAGAAACAGCACGTCCTGCGCGGTAAAGTCGATGAATTTTCCGAGCATTGAGGGGGAGAGGTAGCGGATGTCGGCAAGCGTGATCTCGCTGTACCCCTCCGCGAGCAGCGGAAGCAAACTCGCGGCAAACGAATCGCGGAAGACAAGGAGCTTTCGCTCCGCCTGCGCGTTCGGGTTCTCAATGCGCAGCAGCGACTTGGGTCCCGAGAGGAAAATTTCATACGGGTCGCTGCCGTCTGCCTTTTCGAGCGTGTAGACAGGGAGATAGGCGCCGCTTTCATAGTCGTACACGCGGCAGCTACCAATGATATCGTTTGTGAGGTAGGCGAGCCTGTCGGGCTCCATTGGCAGTGCCGACTGCCCGCAGTACACACCGTAAAACGGCGTATCGAGCGTGACCTCGGTAAAGTCCACGGTGAGTGAGACGCCCATCGCATCTGCCAGCGCCTTGGCCGTGGGGGCAAGCATTTCCTGCCGCCAGTGGAGGTCGGTGCGGTAATAGGATGAGAGCGACAGCGTGCCCGTCAGGTCGATATAGTCCGCAAAATCGACCTTTTGGCGCATGAGCGCAAAGAACTTCTCGTAATCCATCGCGGGATAGCCGTTTTCGGCGGCCAAAAAGTAATTCTTGTCGGGGATGACGGAGAGGTAGACGTTTACGCCCGTATCTTTGAGATACGTTTCGTACACGTAGCGGAAGCGGTCGGCTGCGTGGTCGAGCGAATCCTCGTGGATCGTGTCGTCGAGCTTCGCGGCGTAGCCGTCCGCGACGTAGATGCCGTTGTTGTCTTTCTCGCCAAATAAATCGCGGACGGACAGGGCCTTGAGCGTGCGGAGCTCGTCGCGCAGCGGGAACTGGTCGAGCGTGTAGCTCTCAAAGTTCGACTGGAAGCGTCCGGAGAGTACTTCTTCCACGTTCAGCGTTGGGAACTGCTTGAGCGGGCGGCGCTCGCTTTCCGACACGGCGTCGTCGCTCTTGCAAATGCTCCACAGCGCGAACATAAGCACGAACGCTGCCGCGATGCCGAGGGTGAGGGCGTCTTTGATTTTTCGTTTCATGCGATGCCCTCCTTAAAAGCGGAAGTAGAGGAACGGGTTGAACGACCCGTCCACTAAAAATGCCGTGCCGAGCAGCAGAGGAATCAGTACAAACAGCGGCTCGAGCACATCGAGCGCCGTCGCTGCGCCTTTGGATTTGCGCAGCTTTGCGACGATCATCTTCGGCAGCGGTGTTGCGCAGAGGATACCGAGCACGAGCAGCGGGCCATAGCTTTTAAGATAGTAGACCGCCTGTGCGCTCGATAGCGGCAGACCGCCTGCGCCAAGCATCGCGCCGATGCGCGAGACCGCCTGCGCGGCGCTGTCTGCGTCGAAAAGCACGAAGCCGAGCGTGACGAAAAAGAGCGTGTACACATGGCCGAGCACGCGGTGCTTTTCGAGCACCGGCAGCAGCGCCAGCTTTTCAAGAAGCAGCAGGACCGCGAACCACAGTCCCCACAGCACGAACGTCCACGCGGCGCCGTGCCACAAACCCGTCGCGAGCCAGACGATCAGAATGTTTAGCAGCTGACGCGCCTTGCCCTTCCGGCTGCCGCCGAGAGGGATATAGAGGTAGTCGCGGAACCACGAGCCAAGCGACATGTGCCACCTGCGCCAGAATTCCGTGATGCTCGCTGAAATATAGGGGTAGTTGAAGTTTTCGGGGAATTGGAAGCCCAGCATCCGCCCGAGGCCGATGGCCATATCGCTGTAGCCCGAAAAGTCGAAATAGACTTGGAGCAGAAACGCGAGCGCGTAGAGCCAGACGAAGAGGACGCTCGCGTCCTGCGTCGACTTGTAGGCGCTCGCGAGCGCGCCGAACTGGTTGGCGAGCAGAATTTTCTTGGCAAAGCCGACCGTAAAGCGGCGCACGCCCTCCGCCGCGGCGGAGACGCTGTGCGTGCGGCTTTTGAGCTCCGCGGCGACGTCGGAATAGCGCACGATCGGCCCCGCGATGAGCTGGGGGAAGAGCGAAACATAAGTGGCCAGGTCGATAAAATTTCGCTGCGCCGCCGTCTCGCCGCGGTAGACGTCGATGACGTAGCTCAATACCTGAAAGGTGTAGAAGCTGATGCCGATGGGCAGGCTCAGCTTCAAAAGCGGCAGGGAGAGCCCTGTGACGGCGTTGACGCTGGAGAGAAAAAAGTCCGCGTACTTAAAATAGCCGAGAAGCCCAAGGCTCACAAGGATCGAGAGCGTCAGAAAGACCTTCGATGCCTTTTGCCCGCGGTGCTTTTCAATCAGCAGGCCGAAACCATAGCCCTGCACGATAGAGACGAGCATGAGCAGCATATATTTCGGCTCGCCCCAGGCATAGAAAAAGAGGCTTGCGAGCAGCAGCACCGCGTTTTTCAGCTGCCGCGGCGCTGCAAAGTAGATCAGCAGCGCCGCAGGCAGAAAGTAAAAGAGAAAGGGAACGCTGGAAAAGAGCATAAACTTCTCCGCCTTTCAGAAGATCAAATCAGGCGATGGCCTCGTCGCAGACGACGGCAGCATCGGCAAAGGTCTCGGTGACCTTGCCGCTGAACTGGTCGACGAGGTCCTCCGCGCCGTAGCAGGAGATGACATAGTCGCCAAGTGTCAGGATGACGAGCTTGTCGGGAAAGCCGCACATCCACTGGCGGTTCATGATGTTGTCCTTGAGGTCGGAGACGACACTGTCAACGTCGGAAGAGCTCGCAACATGGAACGCGCCCGCGGTGAAGGTGTTGGCGTTCATCATGTGAGTGAGGGACGCGGCGTCGGAGAGCTTGCCTGCGTCCGCGGCGGGGAAGGAGAGAGAGTAGTCAAGTGCGTCGCCGTCTTCGACGGAGAAGTTACCGGGCGCGTCCTCGGTCATATTCGCCTCATCATAGTCGCCGCCGGCAGCAGGGAACTTGTCGTCGTCGCTGTAGTTGGCCCATACGGCGTTCAGCAGCTCGAGAGCGCTCGCGGGCTGGCTGTTATTGCCGCTATTGTCATCCGTCTTGCTGCCGCAGGCGGCGAGGGAGAGAGTCATCGCTGCGGCCAGCAGCAGGGTGAGAAACTTTTTCATGGGAATTTACCTCCAAAATGTTGTGTGTTGTCAATAGTAATGTGGAATGGGATGCTTACGCCCGCGCGGCGGCCCAATAGCCGTTGGCCTCGTCGTAGCGCAGCGTGACGGCGGGCGCGCCGTCGAGAGAGAGCGTGTAAACCGTACCCGTGTCCGGCTCTTCGATGGTCCAGCAAAGCTGCACCTTGCCGGAGACGGTGTAGGAGGTGAACTCCTCCTGCAGCGAGTAAAGAGGCTGGGTCAGCACGCCATCCGACACCGTAACGGTTACGGCCTCGCCCGATTTGCTCTCGATGGCGAGCAGCGGACTGAGCGGACCGCTCAGGCTGCCGCGCGCGTCGAGCGCCATCGCTGCGGGCTGACTGATGGGAATGGGGATTGAGGAGAGCGCTGCGCCTTCGACCTTGATCTCAGCCGGTAAGGTGTCGCGCGTCATCGCCAGGGCGGCGGCCAGCACGAGCACAAGGCATGCCGCAGCGGCAAGAAAACGCGGGAGGGCGTACCGTTTGCGCGGCTTGTAGGCGTAGGCGTCCGCGATGAGCTCGTCGTCGAGCTCGCCTATGGCGCAGGTCAGCACTTCATGCTTCACAATATCCCTCCTTGATGAGATGCTCCTTGAGCTTTCTGCGCGTGCGCAGGAGCGTGGTTTTGATGCGGCTCTCGCCGCAGTGAAAGCGCGCGGCCAGCGCTTCGACCGGTTCGCAGTAGAAATAGCGCAGGATGAACATGCTGCGCACCTCTTCGCTCTGCGTGCGCAGAAACGCGCTGATGCTGCGGCCGAGCTCCGCTGCCATGGCCTCGTCGTCGGGCGAGGACAGGGCGGGTGCGCAGTCGTCCAGCTCGTCGAGCGAGAGCGCGAAGGCGTCGCCCTGACGCTTCTGCGCCGACCTCGCCTTATAGCGGTTCAGCGCCAGATTGCGCGCGATCTTGCCGAGAAAGGCAGACAGGATTGCGGGCCTTTGCGGCGGCATTGCCTGCCAGGCGTGTAAGTACGTGTCGTTGACGTTTTCTTCACTGTCGGCGCGGTCGGATAAAATGTTTTGCGAAATTTTCATGCAATAGCTTTCGTATTTGGCGGCGGTGGCTTCGATGGCGTGCTCGTCCCGCTGCCAGTAGAGGTCGACGATCTCATGGTCGTCCATAGGCTCGCTCCTTTCTGTTGTCTGCCATCATGGGGAAAAGACAACTTTTTTGCCGTTTGCGTTACACAAAAGAGAAAATATTTTTGAAAGTATACCACATTCGCCCGTTTCGTAAAAGGGCGGCATGCTATTTTTGACAAAACGGGAACTTTTTTCCATCCGCGCCGTCTAATATAACAAATCCCAAAACGGAGGTACATCCGACATGAAACGATTCTTAACGCTGCTGCTCGCCGCGGCGATGGTCCTGTCCTTCGCCGCCTGCGGAGACAACGGAACGACGATCCGAAATGAAAATGAGAAGGACAATGTGAAAAAAGACCCCATTGCCGCGCAGTATTTGCAGGACCTCGCCGTGAAGACGGCGGACTATCCCGTGCTGCCCGCCATGCCGAACGAGAGTGAGCTTGACGAGGCATTCAGCACCATCGACTATGACAAGATGGGCGCGGATGCCTATGAAAAGGCGCAGGAGAAGATCTGGGAGGACTGGGACGCGCGCAGCAATGCCTATTACGATGCGCTCAAGGCGCTGCGCAGCAAGGGCACGAGCTACCCCGCGGCATTCCTGCACTTTACAAAGGAGACGGGCACGCTGCTTTCGGCGGAGGAGAACACCGTTCTCTCGCCCGCAAACCTGTATCTCGCCTTTGCGATGCTCAGCGAGACGACGGACGGCGACAGCCGCGCGCAGCTATTGTCGCTCTTAGGCCTTGAAAATACCGACGCGTCGCGCGCTGCGGGCAACTATGTCTGGCGCAATCTCTACGGCGAGACCTCGACGGGAAAGACGCTGCTCGGCAGCTCCGTGTGGCTGAACGAGAACGTCCCCTATAACGAGGAGACGCTGCGACTTCTCGCCGAGCAGTACCTCGCCTCGACCTTCTCCGCGCCGATGGGCGAAAAGAAGACCGACAGCGCCATCGCCGAGTGGATCAACGAAAATACCGGTGGCCTTCTCGCTGACGCCGCGGGCGGCATCGAGACCAAGCCCGAGACGGTGATGCTGCTTTTGACGACGCTCTACTTTAAGGACCAGTGGCGCGATGAATTCTGGGCGAAGGAGACACGGCAGGATGTCTTCACCGCCGCAGACGGCGCGCAGCAGACGGTCGACTTCATGCACCTCACGCAGGATCGTGCCGCTTACTGCCGGGGCGAAAACTACACCGTGGCGGAGCTGCGCTTTCAGGGCGGGCAGGCGATGCGCTTCCTGCTGCCCGACGAGGGCACGAGCCTTAAAAGCTTTCTTGCGGACGGCAGCGCCGTGGGCGGACTGCTCGGTTACGACATGGGCGTGAGCCTGCCGAGCGGCAAACTCATCTGGAGCGTGCCAAAGTTCGACGTCAGCTCCGACCTTGAACTGACCGACGCGCTCCGCGCGCTGGGCGTTTCCGACGTCTTTGACTTCGACCGCGCGGACTTTTCACCCCTTGTCGACTTTGACCGCTTTGACAAGGCGGTCGCCGTGACGCAGGTGCAGCACGCCGCGCGCGTCAAGATCGACGAAAAAGGCTGCGAGGCCGCCGCCTTTACCGCCGTCAGGGTGGACGCCCAATCCGCCGCGCCCGAAGACCTACCTGTGGTGGAGATGGATCTGAACCGGCCGTTTGCCTTTATGATCACCGGCGTGGACGGGCTGCCGCTGTTTGTCGGCACGGTGAATAGCCTATAAGAGCAAAGCGGGCGTGCTGACAAAAAACGAGTGATGCAAAAATGAAAAGGAGAAAAACGATGAAGAAGTTATTAGCCTTTTTGCTCGCCTGCGTGTGTACGTTGGCACTGTTTGGCTGCGTGGGAGCGAATGATGACAAATCGGACGGCGGACCCGAGGATGATTGGGCACCGCTGACGGAGGCGCAGATCGAAGAATTCAAGGAGATGTTTGCCTCTGAGGCCGATGTGATGGATGAAACGACGGGCGAATACCGCTACACGACCTCAACGCCGGTGAGCTGCTTTTTCACCTCGCATTACGACGATCCGCGCGATATCGACCTTGCAGAATTTTTGCGGTACTGTCCGCTCAGCACCACGTTGGGAGACGCGGACGTGGAGGAATTCCACGCTGTACTCGACACGCTGGGAATAGAGGATGCGGAGAGGTTCAAGGTGCCGGATGACTGGGCGGTCCCCGTGCGGCGCATTCCCAAGAGTGACGTTTCCGCGCTTTTGACGCAGTGGGCGGATATCACGGTGGACGATCTGCGCAATCAGGAGGGTGTGACGTACCTCGCACAGTATGATGCATTCTATGAGTTTACGAGCGATTTCGGCCCCGGATCCTTTATTCCGATGGGCGGCGAGCAGTACGGCGACAACATCCGGTTGTGGAATGGGGACGGCGAAGGAACGCACGATGAGTTGACGCTGGAAGTGCGCCCAGACGGGAGCTATCGCATTGAAGCGTTCCGTGAAGTCTGAAGCAAAAGGGGGCCTTCTCTCACGTGAGAGAAGGCCCCCTTTTGATCCCCCAAGAGAACGGCAGGGGCGTTTCGATCTCGCCCCTGCACCCCTAACGACCAAAAGGGAGGGGCCCCGCCCCTCCTTTTTGGATTATCCACCCCATGGCACTTCTGGTAAGCATTGCGCCTACTTCGGACGATTTTGTTTCGATGGTGCCTGCCGAGGCGGCATTGCTGCGCTCGCCGCATTTCTAATAGGAAAAAACGACCGCATTAGCGGTCGTTTTCGTTCTTTTTATCAGTTCGTTCCAGAAGATAGTCGACGCTGACGCCATAAAAATCAGCGAGCGCGCACAAAACGTGCGGCGGCAGCATTCTTTCGCCACTCTCGTAATATGCGTATGTGCGCTGCGGAACATTGATTGCTTCGCCGACCTGACGCTGTGTCAAATCGGCGTCTTCCCGCAAATCGCGGATGCGCCGGTATCTTTTCACGTTTATCACCAGATACAGTATATGTAGAACAAATTATTCTATTGCATTTTTGAATATTCTGTTCTAAAGTGTAAACGAGGTGATGAAAATGACGACGTATAAGACTCTATATCATTTGATGGTCCAAAATATGAGTGAGGCCATCGACCTTTACGATGCGGGCAAAGGTATCCTTGCCCGTGAAGTCCTAAAAAAAGCCCTGTTAGATGCAGAAGAGCAAGTCATTTCGCAAGACATCATCCCCGATGAGCCTATTGGCAGTACCGATCCAGCAGAAAGCTAAAAAGCAGCACCCCAAAGCGGCGAGCGCAGCAATGCCGCGCCGTCAGAAGCACGGGGTGGATAATCCAAAAAGGAGGGGCTGCGCCCCTC
>OGMO01001055.1_pt1 | contig 19102 bp, 18 predicted proteins | sample 1573241 | NCBI WGS metagenome assembly OGMO01 (sample SAMEA2581896, study PRJEB24529) | metagenome | biome: Human gut stool | place: China | collected 2011 | reverse complement strand
CGCAGGCTCAAAACTTGCGCAGCTCAGAAAGTTTTATTGCATTTTTGTCTTTTTCGGAGAGGATATATTCCCGCACAGGCCAAGGCTCGGTCTGCCAGATAAAATCAGAATCATAGCGCACCGCTCTTGCCGCTTCACCGCAGAAGTCATTATCCACGCACCACTGCATCAGAGTGTCATCTTCCAATGTCAGGTAGCCATGGGCAAAGCCACGCGGAATTAACATCTGCTTCTGATTTTCAAAGGCGAGGATCTCGCCATAAGCATACCCAAAGGTATCACCCGGTCGGAGATCAACAGCCACATTAAAGATCGAACCATGCAGGCAGGATACCAGCTTTGCCTGCGCGTGCTCTCCCTCTTGGAAGTGTAGTCCGCGCAGCGTTCCGGCTTTCCTGCTGAAGCCTTGGTTGATCTGAACCACACGGAAGTCGATTGACCTATCCACTGGCACAGAAAGCCAGCCCCGGAAGTCCTCAAAACAAGGTGTTTCAATTATTACTGGCTTTACCATTGCTTTCTGTACTCCCTTGGACTGATTTCTTCTACTTTTCGGAACATCCGGCTGAAGTAGTTCGCATCTCCCATACCGACCGCAGCGCCAACTTCATCCACAGTCATATCTGTGAAGCGAAGCAACTGCTTGGCTCTAGTGATCCGCTTTGAGATCAGATAATTATTGACCGTGGTACCGTAGGTTTCTCTAAAGATTTTGGATAAGTAGAACTTATTGATAAAGAAGTGTTCTGCCAACTCATCCAATGTAAGCTTCTCTGTATAATGCTCGTCCAGATACTCTTTTACAGCTGCCAGTTCCAGCCGCTTTCGGCTCACCGTCATGCTCTCTGGATGCCAGGACTGCTCCATCAGTAAGGTGAGTAACGTTCCCAGCTTTTCATTGATCCGCATATCTCGTATGTAATCGGAAGATGATGCCAAATCGTAGATGTCCGTAAGGAGCGTAGTGAATGGTTTTATATCCGCCGGATGGAACACAGGCCGACCTCCACGCTCTTTGTATTTCTCATATACAGCTGGAAGGGACGGTGCATAGAAGTGGCACCATTGGAGCGACCAGAGATCATTGGATGTGGAATGGCTGTAAGCCTTTCGACAATCGATGAACACACAGTCGCCTGCTTCCAGTTCATAGTCCGCACCTTCGTATTTCAGACTGCCTTTTCCAGATAAGACCACAAAGCATAGAAATGACACAAGGTCTGTTCGAGTCGAGGTATGTGGGTGTGTAGCCCACAGCGAACCCACTTCTTGCAGGTGTAGAAGAGATGTACGAGCAAATGATGACGGCGTATAAAGGATACGGGAGGAGCTTACGGAAGAGGATTGTGGGTTAAATAGTTCTTGGTCCATAAGTTGCTTCTTTCCTCTTATAAAGAGGTTGTCACCCATTTCTCACTTTATTTCTGTCTTATTTTCCAAATTTTCCATGTATTTATTAGCATCCTTCAAAAAGCTTGCCGCAATCATCACGATAACTGCACCAATCGGGAATGCCGCCACGATGCTGACCGACTGCAGGTTGTTCATAGAGCTTTCCGCAAACAGCAATGCAATGGGCAACAGAATCAGCAGGATGCACCACATCAACTGGATGCCCTTATTGGGCTGTTCATCATCCTTGAGGGTGTGGTAGCTGTAGCAGGATGCCGTCAATGCGATAGAATCAAAGGACGTTGCATAGAAGGCAATCATCGTAATCAGAACAGCCACCATAACGACCGGTGCACCCGGCATAGTTTTGATCATGTCCACGATCATGCCGTACATATCACCGTTTTCCAGATATTTGGCGATAAAATCCGCCTTGCCAGTCATCTGCAGTCCCATAGAGTAGTTACCCAGCACAATGAAGCTGGTCAGCGTGGAACCCACGCCAAACACATAACCGCCCAGAATTGTCTGACGTACCGTTCTGCCACGGGAAATGCTGCCAATGAAGAACGGCGCAGCTACACACCAAACCATCCAGTAGGCCCAATAATAAATTGTCCAGTTCTGTGGGAAGTTAGAGGTGCGTAGCGGGTCGGTAAAGGTTGAAAGGTCAATAAAATTCTGCATCATTCGTCCCAGTGAGGAGAAACCAGTTTCGATAATATACCGGGTCTCGCCGCCAAACAGCAGTACAAAGGCAAGCAGTCCGAAGAAAAGATAAATGCAGACGTTAGCCAACTTGCTAATGCCCTTGAAGCCATGCAGTAAAGAGTAGGTATACACGGCGCAAGTGATTAGCAGGATGATAATATTGATGACCGTGCGGCTGACAGCAACATGGAACAACTCACCAATTATGGTCGCCATCAGCGGTGTTGCCACGCTGAACGTAGTAGCCGTACCCGCCAGCAAAGCGAACACCGCTAGCAGGTCAATGATGCGACCTGCCCAGCCATCGGTGTGCTTGCCAAGAATCGGGCGGCAGGCTTCTGAGTATTTCTGGCGAGTTCTCTTTCTTACATGCAGCATAAAGCCGAATGCCACAGCCAGCACCAGATAGAAGCCCCACGGAATAAAACTCCAGTGAAACAAGGGGTATACCCCCGCCCAATCCTGAATGCTGCCCATCTCTGCCAGATGCGGATCAGTTGCGTACAATACCCACTCTGAAAAGGAGTAAAACAGAATATCCGCAGCAAGACCGCAAGTAAACATCATGGAGCCCCATGCAAAAAAGGAATACTGAGGCTTTTCGTTGGGTTCGCCAAGAACAATATCGCCGTATTTTGAACCCGCAATGTACAGTGACAGGATAAAAATACCCAGTCCGATTACCAGATAGTAAGTACCAAAGGTATCTCCGAAAAAGAACCGGATCTGGCTCAGGACAGCGTTGGACTGTTCCGGCACTAAGAAGAACAGGATGCACAGAGCAACCACAATTGCCAAGGGCACCAATGTTATCATCCAATCAATTTTCCCACGCACTCTCTTTTGATTCATTTAACCTTCCTCCGCATATTTTTTATAGCTGAAATCCAGAGCAACCAGTTCACTGAAGTTGTCCACCTCGATGATATCGTCCTTATTCATCGGACGGATTCCCAGTTGATATTCTTCCGGATAGCAGAATAATGCTACATCATCCCAGTAGATTTGGCGATTCTGCTTCTGCTCAAACTCGATTTCCAGATGGCGTTTCAGTTTTTTTCCATCCTCGGCTGTCCAGCGAGAAATGCTATATAACTGCCATCCACCTTTGCCGCCTGTACGACTGCAGGAGGTCACGATGCCATCTTCTACGGTTTGCAGCCACTCATCCGTTTCCTCGTCAGTCCATACGCTGTTGTAGCCGGAACGCTCAAACTCCGGAGCCAGAATATCTGGGTTATAGATAATCTGATCGCCATCAAGAATAATAGCATTTTCGATATAATCTCTTGCTACATACAGGGATGCGATATTGTTGCAGGTATCATAGTAGGGGTTTTCAATCAGTCGAACGCCAGGATACTCTGTCACCAGCGGAGCGAACTGTTCTTTCAGATAGCCCACCACGATGTATATCTCCGAAATGCCGTTTTTGTGCAGCCCCTCAATTACCGTATCGATCATCCGCTTGCCATTTACTTTGACCAGCGGCTTCGGCGTTGTCAGCGTAACCGGGTGCATCCGGTTTCCCAGCCCTGCCGCCATAATAATGGCTCTTTCTACTTTAGGCATTTTCCCGCACTCCACCTTCCTCTAATTTCTTCAACTCGTCCTGAACGATCCTGTAGTAGTCTTTTGCGTAGCGATACTGCCGCAGAGAATACTCGCCAAATTCCACACCCAGATTCCGCTTATACTCACACCAGTTGCTCCACAGCAGACCACAGGCAGCGATGTAGCAGTAAATCTTAATCCGTGTCGCATCATCGCAACCGTCTGTAAAATATGCCGCAATCAAGCGATCCACCTGCCGCTTATTGTAAAGCGAATAAATGCAGAACATTGCGATATCCACATGGGGATCCTGCATACCCGCATACTCCCAGTCGATTAGCCGAATTTCCTCTTTTCCATCCTTCTGGACAAACAGGAAATTGTCCGGAACTGCGTCAATATGCGTCAAAATCTTCTCACCAGTGTGAGCATCAATATAAGGCTTCAAGGACCAGACATTCGCCTTGGTTTTCTCATAATCCTTGTAAACAGAAGGAGTACCATCCCACAGCGTTTCGTAGAACTCCATCTGCCCGAAAATATCAAATTCATGCGCCACCTTCAGCTTCAACGCATGGAAGTCACGCAAACGGTTCATGCACTTCTTGACATCCTCATAGTCGGTAGGGTCGCATACCCGGGCGTCCTCCAGAAATTCTGTGATCTTATAGCCGTTCTCCGGGTTAATATAGGCAATATCGTCACAGATGTTTTTATCAGCGATGGCATAATACACTGCCGCTTCCTGACGGCGATTGATAAGCTGGTCTGTACCCTCTCCCGGAATGCGCATAATGTACTTTTTGTCCTTACAGGTAAACAGAAACGAACGGTTGGTCATTCCCTTTTTCAGGACTGTAATATCCGTGACTTCCTCCGGTTTTGCGCACAATGCCTTGCAGATTAAACGAATCGCATCCGTTTTCAGTTGGTTAGAATCACTGTCGATCTCACGAAGCTGCTCATAGGTGTTGATCTCCACAACATCTGCCGAATGCACTACCCGGGCTGTGACGATCATGCGATCCTTATTATAGAGTGCTTCTTCCCAAAACGAACCATCGTACTGTGGTTTTTTGCAGAGTTCCTCGATGCGTGCAGAAACCGTATCGGAGTCCTCTTTTGTAAGGTAGCTGATACCGATCATCGCATTACCACCGACATTTTCCGGCACAGTTACCAGCTCCATCTTGCGGTTCACACGGACATTACTTTCGTTTTCCACAAGATCGCTGACCATATACCATGAGTACAGCTCATGACGGTGAAACGGATTGCGGTCACACCAGATGTCGCAAGGGACGATGTACGCATTCTCCAGATGCTCTTTTACCAATCTGAGAGAATGCAGATTGTTCTTTGCGGCATAGTCCGGATTAACCACCAGTTCCACATCATACGCGTCAATCAAATACTCGTATTTTTCTTTCATGAAACCTACAACTACATAGATTTCTTTAATCCCAACTTCATGAAGCTGCTTGATGAGACGTTCAACGAGCGTTTCTTCATTGACTTCCAGAAGACCTTTGGGCGCTTCTGTATTAATTGGAACCATGCGCATTCCAAAACCAGCTGCTAAAATAATGGCGCGCTGTGGTGCTTTAGCTTGAAATTCCTTAATTGCTTTTTCTGTAGGACGAATCCATTCATCCAAATATTTCTCTTTCATGAGGGATTTCAAGGAACGATTCACAATTCCAAGAGAATGACCGCTGACTTCCGCTAATATTCTCTGATTTATGTACGGCTCAATAAACAGAGCGTTCAAGATATCGCACTCCTGACCATTCATGTACATTTCCTCCTTATATTTCATGAACAATGCTATACAAAGAGAAAGTCCAACCGCACTACTGAACCCACCTCCTGATTCTACGGCATAATTAAGACTTTGCTCGCAGTTATCACCTTTGCCTATACTGTATTTAAATTTAAATCAGTTAATAACCCGCATTTCTCTTTTACCTTAACGCGCGAAACATCTTCTTTGACAAATTTCGGAAAGCCTCTGTCCTTCCATTTACAAGTAATTCGATAACACCTGTCCAGATGCCGCAAATGCAAAGTTTAATCATAATAGCTGGTATCCCTCTCGTTGAAATCAAAGAACAGCTGAATATTGATAAGGCAGTAACCAATACAGCGGTCGCAAAATCCCGAAGCTGCTGTAAAAAGTATTCCTTTGGATTATGCCCCAGTTTTGTTAAGACAACCTTACCCTCATACCAGAAGGAAGTCAGAAGCCTTGCCACCGCGGTTGCAATAATAATCCCTGCCACACCATAAATTTTTCCTAATACAATCGACAAAACAATATTCAGAAGTGCGGCGGCCACATTGATATACTGAACTTCCTTGAATAATCCCATAGCGGAACGATACATCCACACTGCGTTGGTTGCCATTCTCAAATAAAAAACTGCAAGGACGGCAACCACAATGTCCCAGCCCATTAGGTACTGGTCTCCGATCCATATTGGCACAAAATCTTGTATTACACATGCATAGCAAACAGTGCAGAACGTCCCAAAGATATTAAAGGCCAGCATAATCATTTTGAAAACAGCGTAACTTTGTTTTCTTGTTCCATCTACTACCAAATTGCCGAGGCTGGCCACCATTCCATTGGCAATTATTCCTCCGATGTTTACCAGGTAGGCAATCAACATATAATAATTAGAATACACCCCTACCACAACAGCACCGAACATGGACGAAATGATGATATTGTCTGTCTGATCTAGAATTCTATCAGATACCTTATACAAGAAGGTTGCCTTTACATTGTGAAACAGCCCTTTTTTATCCAACTGAACAGACTGTGTATGGGTATTCCGGTTCTTTAGATAGGGATAATGTTTACACGCAATCCAATTCCAAGCCAAATTGCATCCAATTGTACATAATAACTGTATAATCAGGTAACCGAGGAAATCTTTCCGGATTAGCAAATAAGCAATCTGCAAGGCATACATCACAACGGTACTCACTGTAGAGCATATATTCTGGATATAGCTCTTCTGGTCGGCGTTCAGCACCATGGTTCGATACACCACGAAATAAGATGCGACAGAATTCAACAAATACAAGACATAATACAAGACAATGTCAAAATGATTTAGCTCGCTCTTTACAATTATTCCCAAAAAGGGAATCAGTGCAAAACCAGCCACTAGAATCGCCGCAATAATGCCTAAATATATCTTTTTAAACTCCGCAACCAATGCACATATTTTATCCTGATCATTTTCTTTCAGTGCAGAATAGAGATAAAACGTCAGTACATTTCCAATTCCCAATTCCGCTAAAGAAAGAACGGACAATATATTTGTGTACAAGCTGCTAACGCCTGTATATTCTGCTCCCAGCAAACGAACAAATAAAGTCCTCGTTGCAAAAGCAAGCAGCATAATCAGTAATTTATTGACTAAACCAGTTGTTACATTTCTTAATGCCTTTTGACTTCTACCCATTCTTACTCCTCAAAAGATACATTTTTCTTCAAGTACATATTTTGTTCTCTTTCCTGTAAAAATCGTCACCATTTTTATTTTTCCCTACTCAGCAGCCGCACTCTTAGTAATTCATTAGTTTACTATAAATCGCTCTATACTCTCTCTGAAATCTTTTGGGTGACATTTTTTCTCTGTACTGTATATATTTGCTGTCTTCAACAAATTTTGTTGTTAAAGCTATTTCCAATACCTGCGCCAGGGATTGAACATTCTCACTTTCAAATGTCATCCCCAGATGATTGTCCTCAATAGTCCGTCCAAGACTTCCATGGTTTGCTCCAACAATCATTTTACGTTGCCATACTCCTTCACCCAATGGCCCACTGGCACCATCGAACTGTTTTCGATAAGGCAAAACAACAATGTCCGCAGCGCTTAGGCATAAAGAGAACTGCTCATCTGAAAGAAATTCTAGCAATAGTGTAACTTTGTCGTGATAGTTCTTAATCCGCGACTCAATATCTGCCCTGCTAAAATTCAATTCCTTTCCTGCGACAAGCAAATGAAACGGTGCTTTCACATTAGACAGTGAATCAAGCAACAAATCCAGCCCTTTGTCCCATCGAGTTCCACCTAGAGCCAGAAGAACAGGACAGTTATCGCAAATACCAAGTTCTAACTGAGCTGTTTTCTGAGGTACTTGTGCGGCTTCACAGAATTGCGGATACTCAACATGAAATACATTTTGAACCCCAAGAATTTCAAAATCATTCTTTAGCTGCTCGGTATGTACAACGGCTGCGTCAAGCTGCTTTCCATATATTTTTCGTCCGAAATCCCGCAGTTTACTATGCCGTACTTGATGAAATGTAACGACAATGCAGCACCCTATACATGCTTCGCGCAATCCAATTCCCATATAACGGTATAAGTCATCGCCGTACAGGAAATGAACTATATCAGGTTTTATTTCTTCAACTAGACTCCGAAGCAGTTTAAGCCATTTAAAATACCATAATTTGTCAGTCTTATCCACCGTGATATAATGAATTCGGTCTCGTGGCATTATCACTTTTTCACTTTCATGAGGTATCACTATTTCAATATCCTCATTTAATTCAGAAAGACTATTTAAGTATGACAAATGATGTCCTTTAAGGAATGTATCAACTAAAAGAACTTTCATTTAAAAACGTTCTCCTTTATGTTTCTTGCTGAAATCAAAACTGCATATCATAGATACAACCTACAAAAACAGACACCCAACTATGAGTGTGAATAGCTACATTTGTTTTATACGCCTCCATACGCTGAAGAATTGACTAATCTTTACAGACGAATCAGTTCTCCCAGCACTCTGCTACCCTCTTCGGTATATTTTCCCGTACCTCCTGCTGGTGAAAAAGTCAACTCGCCGAAAACCACCTTTCCATCGCTATTGTAAAGGTCAACTCGTACAAACGGGAATCCCTCTGAGAGCTTTCTGCAAACCTGTAACATTTCCAAATAACACGGAGGCATTACAAATCCATGGTTGCTGCAATCCGTCCGGAAAGGTACGATGTTACCTTCTATATCGCAAAATGTTTTCGATGCATGATCCACATTCCGCTCTGTGCAGTGTAGTAGGTACATTGGTTCACCGTTAAAGCAGTAAAACTTAAAATCATCCGGAAAAGCTCCGTCTTGATTCTCAATATACTGTTCCAGCAGAATTTTTCTCTCGACATTTTTATATTGCATTTCTGAATGCACTAGATAGTACTTTGAGCGCATCCACTTGCTCAACTGTGTTTTCGCAGCACCTAAGTCAAACTGCTTTTTATTGGTGCATATGATGTTATAAGTACACCCATAGTTCAGCTTTAGTGCAAAACGCTGGGGCAAATCCTCCAGTTTAATTTCATCTGCTGAATCATAGACTTTCAGCAACGGATTCAATGTTTCTCCGCAGCCCTTTCTCTCTACGTAGCTCCGCACAGCATACTTATCAGAGCACTGTCGAACCAAATCATTGTTCATGTATGTATTCAGTTTCAGCCAAAGTATCTTCTCGTTAAACTGAATGGGATCCTTCAGGTTTATTCTTTTTCCTTGAGAAGTTCTGTAATACATCCGCGTATTCAGTTCTGGTGATATTATGGTCGCAATGGATAATATGCCGTTCCAAACATTATGCGCTATAAAATTATTTCTAATAGAAAAAGCCATTCACTTTTCTCCTCTTTCCTCGTTTTTCTCAGTCCAATATCGGTTCCGTGGATATAAACCATAAAAAACAAATATCCAAATTACCGCATTTGTGGTGTATGCTTCTGATGAAACAATCAATATCATTATCAAAACCTGTAAAAGATTTGCGATTTTCGTTTCAAACAGTTTGTCTTTCCATTGAACCAAGCCTAAAATCGCCGTAAAGCCAAAAACAACCCCATATCGTCCGAGCCAATTTCCCGGTGTAAAGGTCATAATGGATGCGCCGGACTCATTCAAATTCCCCCATTTGCTTAGTCCAGATCGCCCAACGCCAAACAACGGCGATTCTAAAAAAGATTTCAAAGAATAAACTACGGCGTTTATCCGTGTTGTAACAGAAATATTGTCTGTTTTCCCGTTTATAATATCATTAATCTTGTCAAAGGTCCCATTGGAAAATCCCTTAGGCAAAAAAGAAAAAATACTTGTCGCTAATATCAAGAAAAAGCACAGAGAAATAGCAAACTTCAATCCTTTTGACTTCTTTTTGTTGTTCTCTTCAAAGAGCCAAATTAGAACCGCAACAAATAATGCTAAAAATCCAGTTGTTGACATTGTGGTAATCAGTGCAACTATATAGGAATACACACGCGGCCTACGCTTATCGCCATATCGTGATACTTCAAATATAAACGCCAAAATGATAAATGTCTGAAAACACCCTGGCTCCCAGAAAATCGACTGGTTACGCATTGCAACCCAGCGTGTTGCGGGTCGGACAAAGCTAAAACCCATGAAATATGCTCTTGCTGTACCAGCATTTATCCGTGGAAATAGTTTCACTGCATTAGGAGCAACTAGCGCCACAAAGAAAATTATTGTTGATGTAACGCACAAAACAGACATAGTTTTGCAATAATTTTCCACAAATTTTTCTTTTGGCACAGTCGATACAACAACAACCCCTGTAAAAACAACAGCCCAAACTTGAAGAATTGAACGAATCTCGTCCCCCGCAAGTAATGAACCAACAAAAGCAAATGCGCATAATAACATTCCCGTCTTGAAGGCACGTTCACTTAAACATCGACTTTGATTAAAAATTAAATAAACGCATATTGCGAGCGGACCATAATATGCAATGCTGGTTCCATGAAAGTAAAACCCACACGCAGTTAGTAGTAGGCAATAAATAACAAAGCAAAAGAACGTATTCGTTAGAAAGCCGTAATTTTTCTTTGGCAATATTCTTTGCAAAACTTCACCTCCCATATGCTAACGACTATTAAGTAATGCATCTTTTTGCAATATCGCTATAAAGGAACGTCTTTTTCCCTTGCTCTACTGCAACCCGTTTCATTTGTTGATATTTCTCTGGCTGATTCAGTAATTCTTCAATTGCTACCTGAATCTCATCCGCGCTATCTTTCTCTAAAAACCTCACGTTTCCTCCCACGTCAACGTGAGTTGTTCCATCCCATTTTTTACAAAGCATTGGAATACCTTGAGCTGCAACTTGCTCCCAAAAAACAGAATGCCGACCAGGAAACACCACTAAATCAGCTGCAGCAAAATACTGATAGGAATCCTTTGCCTGAATCCAGCCGATACTCTGCACTTTTTCGCCGTCTGCCAGTGCATTAACCTTTTCTTTCAAGTCTGTCGTAATTGAGCCAAACACTATTAACTTAACTTTTAGATTTTTAATTTTCTGTACAGCTTCCATCAGCAGAAGTGTCTGCGTCTTAAACTGGTCAATCTTGCCACCGGTCATAATAAGGAAGTCATCTTCTGCAATATGATATTTAGAACGAATTTCTTTGCGGACTTCCGGCTTTTCCGCCGCTTCAACCAGGTCATCATCTGCTCCCATTACGAGCAGTTCACACTTTTCTGGTGGAAGTTTGTATAAATTCTTTAGAAAGTCTACGCGAGCCGGAAGAACGCCATAAAACTTTGTGGTATATGGCTCCACCATCTGGGCTGTATGACGCCAAAAGATCTTATGAAGAATATTCTTAGAAAGCCAATTCGTTGCACTGTTTGAAAAATCCGCATGGTTATCAACGTACACCCGAATACCCTTATGCTTTTTCAAATAACGGACTACAATGTCCATATCCATGAACTGACAGCCGTGAATAAACAAGATTTCTGGTTTTGCAGCTTCAAGTGCAGCATAGGTTCCAATATAACGCTTCATCCGATGATAAATTTTCAACGGTTTACGATACTCAAGCCTTGTTACCTTGATATCGTACTCATTTTGATAAGTGCCCCCGTGCTCCATGTAGGTTGGTTTTCCATTTTCATCGAAGGTAGCCAGCGAAGCAATCACTTCCACATGATTTCCCTGCTGCTTATGAAATTTGGGCAACATATTTTCCTGATACGAGTAATTATCCGGGAAGAATGAACCTAAACACAAATGTACAATTCTCATTTTTCTTTTACCATTTTCAAAAACTCTGGAACATCATTTATCAAATGCGCATATTCCTTGATTTTTTCCTCATCCCAATTCCACCACTGAATCGCAAGCAGTTTTTTGATTGTTTCATCATCAAACCGCTTTTTGATTAACCTTGCAGGATTTCCAGCCCAAATCTCATACGGACCAACATCATGAGTCACCACAGATCCCATCCCAATCACTGCTCCATCTGCGATTGTTATGCCGCCTTTAATCAAGCAGTCGCCACCTATCCATACATCATTTCCTATATGGGTTGTCGCATGGGTTTGATAACCCAGCCGGATGAATTTCTTTTTCATCAATCCACCTGAATCTTGAAAGACAGGAGACATAGATACCCAGTCCATTGGGTGACTGCCTCCGCCAATAGTACACCCACTGGAAATAGAGGTGAATGCTTCAACTTCAACAGCAGAAAGTGATGTGTACTCTCCTATGTATGAGTACCGCCCCATTTTTGAATAAGAAACACATGTCCCAATATCACACCGTGCTGTCCTATCAAGTTCAGAATGGTTGATTGCTGCAGGATTCAGTGTTTTTCTCAATACTTTTGCAATGATATAGTTCATGCTATACATAGTTTTTCCTTCCCGGCGATCATGAATTTTTCATTTTCGAACCGAATCCCTGTCGATTTCTTATGCAAAATCCAACGACTGCCGTATGGGGAAAAACTATTTACCCCCCCCCAATTTTTTTATAACTTTAGCGGGGTTTCCTGCCGCTACACAGTTTTCCGGAATATTTCCGGTTACCACACTTCCAGCACCAATGGTGGTATTACTTCCAATTTTTGCACCTTTAAGAATGAGGCAATTACACCCGATAAAAACATTTTCACCAATCTCAATAGAGCTAACTCCCATGTTTTTATTTGAGCAAGTCATCCGAAGTTGCGGATCGACCGGATGGAAATCATTATCCATGATTTTCGTATTCGCACCAATTCTAGTATGGCTACCAATCCGAATGGAATCCCGTGCATAAATGGTCACACCAGACATTCCAACATCATTTCCGACAATAATTTTGGCTTCTGGTGTTCGTGCCACCATAACTGTACGTTGGTACAGACCAATTAGATTCGACAGAAATGAAGACTTAATCGTCACGTCATCGCCCAAGGTAACCCCAGCTCTACTTTTAGAAAACAGAATAGGAAAGCCTTGCAGCCTCAGTCCTTTTCCGAATTGAATTCCCATGACTTTATATAAAACGTTATACAGTTTCATGTTTTCCTCTCATTATCTATTCCAGCATGTGTTCCATAATTCGCACATACTCTTTTGCGTTATTGCAGGAACAGTATTTTTCAAATACCATCCGAGCATTATTCGATTTTTGCCGCGCACCCTGATGATATAGTTGCATGATTCCTTCTGCAAAGCCTTTAACGTCATCAACATCAACAACAATACATTTATCAACCTGGTTCAAAATAGATGCATAAACAGAATTTTTTTCTACTGACACTACCATCGGCCTTGCACTATTAAGCATCGTGGCTGTTTTGCTGGGCATACAAGTGTCAATAATCCCGGCAGGCAACGCATTTATGTTAATATCCGCCATTGCATAATTATGCCGAGCGTACTCTTCGGGTTGATATGGGTAGAAAGACATATTGTCCAGTTGTGCTTCTTCTGCTCTGCTTTTTAGATAGTGCATATTGTTCCCATCGCCGATAATAACAAACTGAATCTGTTTTTGATCTTTTAACAGCACTGCTACATCGGCAATCATTTTTGCATTAACCATTGCACCTAGGTTTCCAGCAAACACAACTCTGAATTTATCCATCATCTCCGGGTGGTCCAGTAAGAACAAGTTATCTTCATCTGCAATATTATTTTCCTGGTCATCATAACTCCAGTTGTAGACAACATCGATTTTATCTGGCAATGCCGTTTCTTTGACCAATGTGGCTTTCATATCTCCACTGATTGTCACTAACCAGTCAGCTTTCCGATATGCCACTTGTTGCATCCACCGGAATACGCGGAACGCTACCCCTTTTACACCATAATTTGTCAGTTTACCGAGCACAAGTGCGTCAATTGGAAAAATGTTCTGCACATTAAAGAGTACAGGCTTTTTCAAAGCTTTGTGTGCAATCCACAGCGGAAAAATAGGTGCGGTACAACTCTGAAGAAATACAATATCCACGTCTTTGTGTCTTTGTAGGATTTTCCTACACCGAAAAAAATAGAAAATATCCTCGAAATAGCGCTGAGCCAGCTTTCCCTTTTCCTGAAGTCGATCATTTACAACTTCGCAATGCAGATTATCAAACATCTGAAGTTCTATTGGAACATCGGGATCTTTACCTCCGGTATTCCGAACAATCATAATTACTTCGTTCCTCTTTTTTAACGTTTCCGCAATTATTGCTTTCAATAAGTGAACAGATGGGCCATGGCGGTCAAAACCAATTCCAAGCCAGTATAAAACTTTCATTTCAACCTCTTTTTTGGGGGTGGCTTACTTCGACGTATGACTTTTTATAAAGTCAATACATACCTTCGTTGCGTTACCATCCGCTTCAACATAGCGTTCTCTGATTTTCTTTGATTTCTTAAGTTCTTCTATTGTATTCATGTTATGAATGTGCGTAATAACGTCGTCCTCATTCTCAAACACAGAACCGGGAAACATCGTGTATAAATCTTCGTTTAACCCTCGCGTTTCCAGATATTCCTTGTAGTCATAAGCAAAAGCAACAATCGGCCTTTCCAAAATGGCGTAGTCAAATGCAATGGAAGAATAGTCTGTAATTAAAATGTCCGCCACACAAAGTGTGTTATTGACATTTTGCTCCTGAGAACCGTCTATTACAAAATCGTCAAACTTTACGCCCATCAGTTTAGTTGTTAGGTGGTGCGTTCTGAATAGCAAAACATATTCATCTCCCAGTTCTCTACGCCATTTTTCAAGATTCATAGGCGGTGCAATAGCATAACTGGAGCCTCCATCTGCGCTATCTCTCCAAGTAGGAGCATACAGTATAACTTTTTTTCCCTGCGGAATTCCAAATTTCCGTCTCAACATGCTGATTTTTTCTTCAGTCACTTCATAAAGCTCATCATCGCGCGGAATGCCGCACTTCACTGTCGCCTCCCGCCTTACTTTATAGTCGCGGATAATAATTTCTCGATCGAATTCGGAAAACGCACAAAACATGTCGACATCAGAGTAATCATAATCATTTCTGTTCTTTTGAGCATTTCCATCCAATTTGAATTGTGCACCATGACCAGTGTTTAAAAAAATAGTCTTCTTAGGCTTAAACATAAGCCCTCGTTCAATATTGACATTTGCAACCCAAATACCCGATTGAAGTGCAGTCAAAAAATAAGACAAGCTAGTAAGCTTAACTTTTTTTGCGCCTTCAACCTCAAATTTTTTGGGATCGTCAAACGCCCAAATATATGTATAGCCCTTAAAGAATGGATCTCTTTTCATTGATTCAAACAGAATACGTGGACTATCTCCGTAGTTTCGACCTATTAAAGACTGAAAAAGCACCTGTTTCGGATTTTTCCTAATAAACAAACCAATAAAACGAAACAAAAAACTAAAACACAACACATAGATTTTCTGAACAACCAGATTATGTTTTAATAGATACTCAATGTGCTTCATATATACCCCATCTCAATGCATTCTATCTATTTTTCGCCATCAAATTAATAATGTCTATAGAAAAAACGTTGGTTTCTTCTTTTTATTTTGCGCCATCCTTATGCAATACAGAAACAACGGTTTTAAGCAGAATCTTAATGTCTAACATCATGGAAGCATGACTAATATAGTACATTTCCATTTGTTGCCTTTTTCCGCTTTGATAGGTTGCATTGTTTCGTGCGTAGGCCTGCCAATAACCGGTTACTCCCGGTTTTACAGATAATAATGTATCGTATGTGTCCTCATAATATGTTTGAATTTCCGACTCAATCAATGGACGCGGTCCAACCAAGCTCATATCATTGCACAGAACATTAAAAAATTGCGGAAGCTCATCCAAACTGGTTTTTCTTAAAAAGTTGCCAATGGGTGTGATGCGAGGATCGTTGTCAATCTTAAATTCGGTATAATACTGTTTTTTCTGCTCATCTGTTAACTGGTCGATCATCTTATCCGCATTCATATACATGCTTCTGAATTTCCACATCTTGAACGCTTTTCCGTTCTTTCCAATTCGTATTTGTCCATAAACAACTGGCCCCGGATCACCCAAATAAACAATCGCAGAAATGATCAGAAGTAACGGCGATAGTACAACGATTGCTACCAATGCAACAAATAAATCGAAAGCCCTTTTGATAAATCTATAACTGCTCTTTCCTGTGCCAACCTGATATGGCGTTTCTAATGTCCGCTCTTGCAGACCGTTTTGCATCTCAATGTCCCCCCATCATTTCATCATAGGCTTAGTCACGCTGAAAAATATCGCGTGTGTAAACCTTATTCTTCACATCATCCAGGCACTTGTCATAGCGGTTTGCGATGATTGCGTTGGTCATTTCTTTAAACTTAGCCAAGTCATTCACAACAATCGAACCAAAAAAAGTGTCGCTATCTTTCAGGGTCGGCTCGTAGATGATTACAGTTGCGCCCTTTGCCTTGATGCGCTTCATGACGCCCTGAATGGAACTCTGGCGGAAATTGTCAGAATTAGACTTCATGGTCAGACGGTACACCCCGATAATCACAGACTTTTCCTGATTCTTATCGTACTCGTTGTCCTCATCATAGCCATAATAGCCAGCCAGCTTCAGGACACGATCAGCGATGAAGTCTTTACGGGTTCTGTTGCTTTCCACAATTGCTTCAATTAGGTTCTCCGGCACATCTGCATAGTTAGCCAGTAGCTGCTTGGTATCTTTCGGCAGACAGTATCCACCGTACCCAAAAGATGGGTTATTGTAGTGACTTCCGATACGAGGATCAAGGCAAACGCCATCAATGATTTGTTGGGTGTTCAATCCCTTGCTTTCTGCGTAGGTGTCCAGCTCATTGAAATACGCTACACGCAATGCCAGATAGGTGTTGGCGAACAGCTTAACTGCCTCTGCCTCGGTGAATCCCATAAACAGAGTGTCAATGTTCTCCTTGATAGCACCTTCCTGCAGAAGGCCAGCAAACTCGTGTGCCGCTTCAACCAAACACTCATCGTTCAGGTCAGTGCCGACGATGATGCGACTCGGATACAGATTGTCATACAGAGCCTTGGACTCACGCAGGAACTCCGGGCTGAAGATGATGTTCTTGCTGTTGAACTTCTCACGCACGGAAGCGGTGTAACCCACAGGTATTGTGGACTTGATGACCATGATGGCATCCGGGTTATACTCCATGACCAGCTTGATCACAGCTTCGACCGCAGATGTGTCGAAATGCTGGGTACGGCTGTCGTAGTTCGTAGGAGCCGCTATAACAACAAAGTCTGCCTCAGAGTATGCAGCCTTTGCATCCAGAGTTGCGGTCAGGTTCAGTTTTTTTTCTGCGAGATACTTCTCGATATAGTCATCCTGAATCGGAGACTTACGATTGTTGATCATCTCAACCTTCTCCGAGATGATATCCACAGCAGTCACCTGATGGTGCTGGGACAACAACGTGGCAATAGATAGGCCCACATAGCCTGTACCTGCAACAGCAATCTTATAATTTTTCATAGTATCTACTCCTCAAATTCTTATTGATCATATCTTAATAATGTGAATTCTACATTTTCTCCTCACACAAATTCTTGTCTATACATTTTTATCGTTATTCGTTTTATCGCAATTTTCAAAAATAGTGCCTATCAACACGGCATATTTGCGATATGCTGTTTGCGGATGCTGCTTGTGCATTAAAAACGCAACCTGCTATAAAGTAATCCCTTTAACTCACACCGTTCCGGCAAGCACCTTCCTTTTAGATAACCGTTCTCTCCCAAGACCTGCAGACCGTTTACCCCTGATCTCCAGGTAGACAAAAGCCCTCGGACGACAGTTTCGCCCAAGGTCATTTTAAATGCAATGTGGCCGTAATGAAAACCAGAATGTCATGCTACAGCTCAAGTGCCGCATGTGCATTGCTTTCAGTATGCAATATTTCACATTTTTGTAGAACCTCAACAAGCCCACTTCATTTTCACCTTTGCGCATCACGCCAACAAGGAAAACTGCAGTGGGCTTTTTATTTTGATCTATCATTCGGGTTTTCTCATGATCTATCACATGATTGTTCGCAAACAGACATAAGCCCACTGGATTCACCTCCTTACCGCAATCAAGGCGTATCCTTCCATCACAAAACAGCGGATACCAGTTCTTCTACGTGGCCGTCTGAATTCTCTTATTATTCTATCATGGTTATATCTGGGAATCAATAGAAATCCGAGGAAATGTATCCATCCATGTTTTAGAAAAAAATGCGATTCAGCCAGAACTTTTTTGCACATTGCCCAGTTTCGCATGAAAGCTCCAGATGAAATCATCGATGGACAAAATGTGTGGTCATATAGTTGTCCAAGGCGCTGGAGAGTGCAGTCAGGTGTGATAGCCGTTCCGATGTAATGACAGCCGTTAAATAGAACGCGCCCCTCGCACTGAAAAGCCGGTTTATGCCGTCACATTGATCAGGAGTTCTGACGAGGCATATCGCACAGTACTACATAATTTTTACTCTCTTCCCTGCTGCCCCTATTATATATAGGTATAACTTGCATCCCGTCACTGCAGCTACCACCTGCTCTGGATCAGGCTATTTTTGCGCTAAAAAGGCCCCTGTCGATCACATTTCTGTGAAAGACAGAGGCCTTCTGCTGCTGGATTTTAATCAGGTCTGGGGAGATGGAACAACTTTCTCATTCTGCTGGGTCAGTGTCCCCTTCCAGATTTTTAACTACCCCCGGGGTATCTGACGCGCTGAGCATCTGTTCTTGCTCCATACGGCGGCGCACAGCTTCCACTACATAAGCGGTCGCACTTTCTCCAGCTTGTTCTGCTGCCGCTTCAATCGCTTTTTTGCTCTGTGGACTATCAATTCTCAAATTCAACACAAGCCGTTCATAGGTTTTTGCGTTGTACTTTGACCTGCTGGCTGTACTTGTTTTTCCGCCCATTCTAACACCAACTTTCTTTGGACTCTTAAAGGTATTATATCATAATCTTTTGCCTTTGCGTACTATTCCCAGTATGCATTTTGCACAGATATTTGCACTTTTCTTTGGTGATTATTCCATCTTGCATACTGTGCACAGTAGGTGTATACTCATGCCATCGGGAACACCGGTTCTCACATCCGACCATTCACCAACGAT
>OGMO01001046.1_pt1 | contig 19306 bp, 17 predicted proteins | sample 1573241 | NCBI WGS metagenome assembly OGMO01 (sample SAMEA2581896, study PRJEB24529) | metagenome | biome: Human gut stool | place: China | collected 2011 | reverse complement strand
AGAAAAACCGACCTGCTCGCAGGTCGGTTTTTTTGTGGCTCATGCAAAATTCGGGTTAAGGCATCCGGTCGCGGATCCGGGACCGGAGGTACTGTTCTCAGAGTCGTTCGCCCGGCATGAGGACGGGCTTCATGCGCTTGATGAGCCAGCCCACGGCAAAGGCCGAAACGAGCGTGCCCGCACCGATCCCGTACAGATTTCCGAGAAAGACGAGGCCGACTGCGGCGGCCGCGATGACGCAGCCCACGTCGTTGGCGATCTTGACGGTTGGGAACGCACGTCCCGTCACGATCGAGGCGGCAAGCACGGCGCCGTCGATCGGCTGGAGGATGAGGCTCGAGCGAAGCTGCAGGAGAATGCCCGCCGCGATGACGACGTTCGCAAGGAGCGAGGCGCTCCAGCACGCAACGGCGCCCTCGACGGGGACGCGGGAGAGAACCGCCATCCAGGTGTCGATCATCGCGCTGAAGAGAAGGACCGACGGGAGCTGCAGCCACTGGCGGCGTTCGAACCTTGAGCCGAGCATCGCGATCTGCGAGAGGAAGAACGCAATGTTGATGATGAACGTGGTCGTCCCAAGCGTGACTCCCATCACGGCCGAGAGCGTAAGCGGCAGCGTGCTTATGGGCGTGGTGCCGAGATCTGCCCGCGTGATGAGCGCGATGCCGAGCGTGTGCACGGCCATGCCCGTGAGAAGCAGAAGGATTTGTGCAAGCAGATTTTTCCTGGAATCGGTCCCGTTCGGGCGCTCAATGGGTGTTGTCATGCGATGGCTCAATGTCTCTAGGTTGTTTGCCGTATGGGACTATCCCGTGTTGGCGTCTTCCCGCCTCGAAGGGGCGGGCGTTGGGGCGCAAGCCGTTGTACACTTGCGGCATCCATGCATTCTAGTGAGTCAGATCGATGCCAGACCACATTCAGCCGCTCGCCGTCATCACAGGCGCCTCGAGCGGCATCGGCCGGGAGCTCGCGAAGCTCGCAGCCCAGGAGGGCTACCGGCTTCTTCTCATCGCCCGCAACATGCGCGCTCTTGAAGTGCTGAGCCGCGACCTGAGGACCGAAACCCACCTGCTCGCGCTCGACCTGACGGCGGCGGGTGCGGTCGACCAGATCTCGAGCTGGCTCTCGGATCGGCAGATCGTGCCGGAGATCTTCATCAACAACGCGGGCTTCGGTGCCTTCGGTCCTGCGTCCGACATGGACGAGGCGATGTTGAAGAAGATGATCAGGCTCAACGTCATGGCGCTCACGAGCCTCTCGCTTCGCATGGCGCGCCGGATGAAGCGCGAGGGCCGCGGCAGGATCATGAACGTGGCCTCCACGGCCGCCTTCCAGCCCTGCCCCTACCTAGGCGTCTACGGGGCCACCAAGAGCTACGTGCTCTCCTTTACCGAGTCGCTCGCAGAGGAGCTCAAGGGCTCGGGCGTCACCGTCACCGCCTTCTGTCCCGGCCCCACGCGCACGCAGTTCGGTGTGACCGCGGGCCTCTCGCAGGAAAGCCCCTTCGATCGCCTCTCCGCCGACCCCGAACGCGTGGCCGAAACGGGCTTCAAGGGCATGATGGCGGGCCGCGTCGTCGTACTCGACGGCGCAGCCAACCGCTTCGGCGCCTTCATGACCCGATTTCTTCCCCGCTGCCTCGTGCGCAGGATCGCGGGCGGAATGCTCGCCAAGTTAAAATAACAGCGCCGAAACGGTCGAACGCTTCTGCAAGACTCCGACGGCTTTCGAAGGCGGAATGAACAAAGGGACCCATGTCCATCAGGATTCGGGTCCCTTCCTTTTTTGGGGCGGGCTTGTCAGGCGGTCCTGATGCCGGCCTCCTTCTGGCGGCGTTCGGCGCGGGCCCTGCGGCGGCGCATGCGCAGGCAGTTGCCTGCATAGAAGGCGGCGCTCGTGAAGATCATCATATAGGCGAGAAGTTCGGTGGATTCTTCCGAGAGGGTCTTCACCGAATAAAGGCCCGAGCAGGCCTCGCCCGCATAGGCGAGCCAGAGCGTCTGCATGCCGTAGAGGCGCGAGTAGACGAGCAGGATCGCCACGCCCGCGCACATGATCGGAAAGGCTCGGTGGCCGATGAAGTGGGCAAGCCCCGGAATGACGGTGCCAGGCCCCGCGGCCTTCACGGCCCAGGCGACGCCGCAGAGCCAGACGAGCTCGCAGTAGACCCAGGCGTGCCCGATCCAGCCGTCGAGCTCGCGGATGAAGAGCGTCACGAGAAAGCCGCCGACGAGCCAGAGCCCGCCCGAGAGCGCCTTCTCAAGCGATGCGGTCCTGAGCATGAGGGTCGCCGCCGAAAGGAGCAGCGCTTCCTGGCCCAGCTCGATCAGACTCTCGACGGGGACGCTTACCTTGAGGTTCAGGACGTAGAGGCCGTAGGCGGACGCGCTCAGCAGCGCACAGAAAAGAAACTGACCGATCCCAAGCAGGATCGTGCGGATTTCGGACTTCATGAGGGCGGGATTTGATTCTTGGGTCTTACTCGGGTTAACCCGAGTTTTTTGGAAACCGTCCATTCTACCTGGCGGCGCGAAAACGTCAATACCCGTTCGCTCATTCCCGCTCTCCCCGTCTGCAAAGTTTTCTCGCCCTGCGGGACGCCCTCTTTTCGACTGCTGCACGAGTCGGCTGAAAATGCTCTGTGGCTGAATAGCATGGATGTTAAAAAGCCCCGCTCGGGGCGGGGCTTTGCCGGAAGGGCGGGCGCACGGGGCGCCGCGGCGGGATTTCGGGCGGGTGTTGTTTTCACGCAACTTTTCGTGCAGCGATGGGGATGATCCTGCGGCCCTCGAGGGTCCTGGTGCGCAGGCCTTCGGGCACGGCCTCGTTGGGGCGGCCGTTGCGGCGCAGCCACCTGCGGGAGCTTCCGCTCATGTTCCAGCCGACGCTGCGGCCGATGGGGCGCAGGCGGTTTTCGAGGCAGGAGGCGCACTGGGTGGGCTCGTCGTCAAGGCAGGGCTTGTTGTCGTAGAGCTGGTAGCCCTCGCGGTACTGCTGTGGCGAGAGGTTGGGCATCACGACGTTGGCGCCGTAGGAGACGCCGAGCTCGCGGCCGTCGTCGCGGATGGCCTGAAGGGCCGTGGCGGCGGCGATGTTGACGGGACCGAGCACGAGGCGCGTGACGGCGATCATGTTGAGGGCGAGCTGAAGGAGCGCCTTGGGCTCCATCTGGCCGTATTCCTGAAGCTCCCCGCCCTCGCTCATGAGGTAGGGGCCCATGCCGATCATGTCGACGTCGAACTGCTCGAAGGTGCGGATGTCGCGGCAGAGGTCCTCGAGCGACTGACCGGGAATGCCGATCATGACGCCCGTGCCCACCTGATAGCCCGCCTCGCGAAGGTCGCGAAGCATGCGGAAGCGGTTATGAAGCTCCTTCTCATGATCGCCGCGGGCGCCGTGAAGGACCTTGAAGAGCTCGGGGTTCGAGGTCTCGAATCGGGCGAGGTACCTGAGGTTCGAGGGATTGCCCGAGGCCTTTGCGAGACGGCGGTAGGTCTCGATCGTCTGCTCGCCGAGCGAGAGCGTCACGCCCACGCCGTCGGGGAGCTTGTCGGAGACCGTGGCCTCGTGGATCGCCTCAAGGCACGATTCGACGAAGGCGATGTACTTCTCGTCGCGGCGCTCGCCCGACTGAAGGCAGATCGAGCCGTAGCCCTGGTCGGCAGCCCACTTCGCGGCCGCGACAATCTCCTCCTTCGACATGGTGTAGCGCTCGACGTCGTGGTTCTCGCGACGAATGCCGCAGTAGCGGCAGCTCGCCGTGCAGATGTTCGAAAACTCGATGAGGCCGCGGTAGTACACGAAGCTGCCCATCAGCTCCGTCGTCCTGTCGTAGGCGGTCTTGCGCAGGAGCTCGCACTCCTCGGGATCCGTGAGGCCGAGAAGATGAACGATGTCGGCGTCCGACAGTTCTTCATGGGAGAGGATTTCACGCGTCTGCTCGATGGACATTGGGGGTGCTCCTAGTATGAGAGGCACATTATGCACGATCGGGACGGCTGGCGAAATACTCCCGATGGAGGGGGCGGCGAGTGCGCCGCACACTGAATGTGCAAAAGCCCCGGGCGCGGAGCGGACGGGGCTTCGAATAAGGCGGGGCTGATGGATCAGCGGCGCTTGAGGTAGCAGCAGTTCTTCGGGAGCTTGCCGCGGACGTCCTGCACGAGGCGGCCGTCGTCGGAGACCTTGAGCACCATGTAGGGGCCGGTCTTGGCGTCGACGAGGGTCATGACGCCTTCCTTCACCGTGACGGTGCCGGCAGACTGGGCGGCGCCGTTGACGTCGGTCTGGAAGAGCACGAAGCAGCCGTACTTGTCGATGCTCAGATTCGTCTTCGTGGGATTGCCCTCGGCCGTACAGAGGCGGCCGCGCCACTGGCCCTCAAGCTCGACCACCTCGGGAGGCGGCGCGGCGAAGGCGGTGGAAAGCGTAAGGGCGGCTGCAAGCGCGGCGGCGGTGCGCAGGATGGACATCTTCTTTTTCTTCCTCTTCAATTGGGTTGGTCTTGCCTGGAGGCGCCGGACGCGGATGTCCGGGAGGCACTGCCTCCATGATTCAATCGATTATGCACGCCTTCGATTATCCGACGCTGAAGCCCCGTCGTCCAAAGACGAACCCGCCGGCCCGTGAGTACCGGCGGGGTGTTTCAGGCGAGCGTCAAGGGATTACTGTCTACTCAGGCGCCTTACCAGACCCGGCGTGCGCCGATGGTGTAGCGGTAGTTTTCACGGATGTCTCCGCCCGCGCTCTTTTCAAGGTCAGCCCACACGAAGGCGTTGGGTGCGAGCTTGAAGTTCGCGCCGACGGCGTACTCGATCCAATCGCCGTCAAGTTCGGTGCAGATGGACTCGACCCTGCCCGCGTCGGCGACGGCAAGGTATTCGTCCTCGCCCATCATCTCCCAGGCGCCCGAAACACGGACGTAGAAGATGCCCTTCTCGTTCGGGAACTCAAGGCCCGCGCGCACGCCCACGCGTCCGATCAGGCTCTGATAGTCGTCCTGGTGAACCGTGGAGTTGCGGCCCGCACGGAAGTCGTCGCCTTCGACCCAGGCCCGGGTGAGCTCGGCCTGAGGTTCGACGAAGAGACGCTCGGCGGGCTTGAAAGCGGCGGGAGCAAAAAAAACGTCTGGGGGACAAGTGTTACTGGCGCCATTGTATTTCTTTTTCGCCACGCTCGCGCTGAGGCTGACGTCATGTGTTTCCGTTGCAATTGCGGCATATCGGCCATGAATCATTTCCATCATCACTGGCAATTGGGGACGTCGGTCGCACAGGCTTTGTGGGTCGAAAAACCGAATTCGGGATTTTCCGTACAATAGAGCCTTCGGTCTCTGCCTGACGGAGGCCGTCCTTCCATCCTCAAGGACTACAAATGAATCCCACTCCCCCGCAAGCTGCAGGAGGCCTCAACCGCTTCCTCAACGCCATTGAGGCGGCAGGCAACAAGCTGCCGCACATCACGATGCTCTTCATTTGGGCGCTCGTGATCACGCTCGTGATCTCGCTCGCGCTCTCCTACGTCTCGTTCGACTACAGGCATCCGTCCACGGGTGCCGTGATCGCCGTGACGAACATGCTCGCCCCCGCGAACCTGCTTGATCTGGTCGTGAATTCCGTGAAGAACTTCATGGGCTTCCCGCCGCTGGGCATCACGCTCGTGGCGACGCTCGGCATCGGCATCGCCGAGGGATCGGGCTTCATCCACACGCTTCTCAGGAAGCTGATGAGCTACATCCCGCGCGCCGCGCTCACGCCGGCCGTCGTGATCGTCTCGATCCTCTGCCATGTGGCGAGCGACTCGGTGTACGTGATCCTCATGCCGCTTGCAGCCCTGATGTTCTATTGTGCGGGCCGTCATCCGCTCGCGGGCGTGGCCTGCTCGTTCGCCGGTCTCTCGGGCGGCTTCACGGCCTCCTACACGCCGTCCGTGATCGACCCCGTCATGCAGTCCTTCACCCAGGCCGCCGCCCAGACGCTCGATGCGTCCTACTCGGTGAACGTGCTCTGCAACTACTTCTTCGCGCTCGGCGGCACCTTCTTCGTGATCGCCGCCTGCTGGTACGTGACCGACAAGATCGTCGAGCCGCGCCTCTGGGCCACGATGCCGCTCGACAAGGGCCTCGAGAACGATCCCGACCTCAGGATTACGCCCGTGAGCGCCCTTGAGAACAGCGCCTACCGCAAGGCCTGCACGGTCTTCCTCGGCCTCGCCGCCCTGCTCTTCGTGCTCTGCTGACCCGAAGGCTCCATGCTGCGCGCGCCCGACGGCTCCCTCACGAGCCCGAAGGCCCCCGTCATGCAGGCCATCGTTCCGCTCATCTTCATCTTCTTCTCGCTCCCCGGCATCGTCTACGGCTACGCCGCAGGCACCTTCAAGTCCTCGTCCGACGTGATCAAGTCGATGGAAGAGGTCATGAAGATGCTGCTCGGCTTCATGGTGTTCGCCTTCTTCGCCGCCCAGTTCCTCTACGTCTTCGGCAAGTCGGGCATCGGCACGCTGCTCGCCATCTCGGGCGCCGAGTTCCTCAAGGACCTCGGCATGCCGTCGGCGGGCTCGCTGCTGGGCATCATCATCTTCACCGGCATGCTCAACCTTCTCATCACCTCGGCGACCTCCAAGTGGGCGATCCTTTCGACCATCTTCGTCCCGATGCTGATGATGCTCGGCATCTCGCCTGAGCTCACCCAGGCCGCCTTCCGCGTGTCCGACTCGGCCGTGAACGTCTGCACCCCGATGTTCCCGTTCTATCCGCTCCTCATCATGTACTGCCAGAAGTACTGCAAGCAGGCGGGCGTCGGCACCCTGAGCTCGATGATGATCCCCTACACCCTTGCGCTCCTCGTCGCGCTTACCTTCGTGCTCTACGCCTTCTGGGGCATCGGCATCCCGATCGGCTTCGATTCGGGCTACGTCTACCCGCCCGTGAAGTAAGAGGCGCACCGCGCCCTGCCCGCACCCCGTCGAGGACGCCTCCCTTTGGGCTCCCGGCGGGGTTTCTCATGCAAAACCGATTTTCCTGCAATCCAAGAAAAAAGGACCGTCGTCATGACAGACATCCACCTTCCCTATGTCGACGAACTCAGAGACAACTTCCTGCGCTACGTCGCCGTCTCCTCCGAGAGCGACCCGAAGGCCGGCCGCGTGCCGAGCTCCGAGGGCCAGCGCGAGCTCGCGAAGCTTCTCGCCCGCGAACTTGAGGCGCTCGGGCTCGTCGAGATCGAACTGAACGAACACGCCATCCTGACGGCGCTTCTGCCCGCCAACGTCGAGGGCGCTCCCGCCGTGGGCTGGGTCGCGCATCTCGACACGGTGCCCGTGAGCCTCTCGCCCGACGTGAAGGCGCAGGTGATTCACTACGAAGGAGGGGACGTTCTCCTTAATGCCCAAAAGGACATTTGGGTGCGTCTCGAGGAGCATCCGGAACTTGCCGCATATGCGGGCCAGGACATCGTCTTCACGGACGGCACGAGCGTGCTCGGCGCCGACAACAAGGCGGCCGTTGCGAACGTGATGACGATGCTCGCCGTCGTGACGAGGGAAAACCGTCCTCACGGCGACATCCGCGTCGCCTTCGTGCCCGACGAGGAGATCGGTCTCTGCGGCTCCAAGCTCCTTGACCTCAAGAAGTTCAAGGTCGACTTCGCCTACACGATCGACTGCTGCGCGCTTGGCGAAATCGTCTGGGAGACCTTCAACGCCTGCTCGGTCTCGATCCGCATCAAGGGCGTGACGGCGCATCCGATGAGCGCCAAGGGCGTGCTCGTCAATCCGCTCCTCGTTGCGACCGACCTCATCAACAGGTTCGACCGCCTGCAGACGCCCGAGCAGACCGAGGGCAAGGAAGGCTACTGGTGGTTCACCGACTGCGAGGCCAACGCCGCCGAGTGCCGCCTCACGATGAACATCCGCGACTTCGACCGCAGCCGCTACGAATCCCGCAAGGCCTTCGTGCTCGAGGCGGTCGAGGCCGTGCGCGCACAGCATCCGCGCGCCGTCATCGAGGCCGAACTCGTCGACGTCTACTCCAACATCGCCGACAGCCTCGGCGACGACCGCTCGCCGGTGGAGCTCCTCTACAAGACTGCCGACAACCTCGGCATCACCACCAACACCATCGCCATGCGCGGCGGCACGGACGGCTCCGCCCTCTCCGCCAAGGGGCTCGTCACGCCCAACTACTTCACGGGCGCGTGCAACTTCCACAGCTATGCCGAGTTCCTCCCGCTCCCGAGCCTGCACAAGTCGCTCGAGATGACGCTCGAACTCGTTAGGCTTACGGCAGGGAAATAAAACCCTGACAGGAATTTAACGGAGGAAAAGGTCCTTTCGCCGGCAGCGGGAGGGCCTTTTTTGTCCGGCGGCGATGTATGCTGTTGGGATCACTGAAAAAACAGACAAACCCATCTTCAGGACAAAAGACAAAGGAGAAACTATGGCGCATTGCGCATCCAAAGTCGTGATTCTCGCCACGGGCGGCACCATCGTCAGTTCGGGCGCGTCCGCCACGCAGATGACGGGCTACAGCATTCTGGGGCTCGGCGTCGAGGACCTGCTCTCGGCCGTTCCGATGCTGGCCGATGTGGCCGACGTCGAGGCCGCCCAGGTCTCGAACATCGACTCGAGCTCGATGACTTCGGAGGTCTGGTTGAAGCTCGCGAACGCGGTCGAGGAGGCTCTTCGCCGCGAGGACGTCTCGGGCGTCGTGATTACGCACGGCACCGACACGATGGAGGAGACCGCGTTCTTCCTCAATCTGGTGGTGAAGAGCGAAAAGCCCGTCGTGCTCACGGGCGCGATGCGTCCCGCCACGGCCCTTTCGGCCGAGGGGCCCCTCAATCTTCTCAACGCCGTTCGCATCGCGGCCGATCCGAAGGCCGCGGGCCGGGGCGTGCTCATCGCGCTCAACGACGTGATTGTCTCCGCGCGTGACGCCACGAAGACCCATCCCACCAATGTCGCCACCTTCAGGGGACCGGATCTCGGCATGCTCGGCATGATCGCGGGCACGCACATCGAGTGGATCGCGAGGTCCGAAAAGTCCCATGGGGCCGCCACGCCCTTCACGCTTGAGGCGCTCGAAGCCAGTGTTGCGGCCGACGGCGCCCTGCCCCGCGTTGACATCGTGTATTCGCACGTCGACGACGACGGCGTGATGGTTCGTGCGGCCATGGCTGCGGGCGCCCTTGCAATCGTGCATGCGGGGACCGGCAACGGCTCGATTCACGAGAAGACGGAAGGCGCCCTCATGGAGGCCGCCGCTCACGGCGTACTCGTCGTGCGCGCTTCGAGAACCCCGAGCGGCATGACCGTCGAGGGACTCGCCGAGTGGCAGGATGCGGGCTTCGTGCCTGCAGGGACGCTCAACCCGCAGAAGGCCCGCGTGCTCGCGCAGCTCTCGCTCGCCTGCGGCGTCGATCCCGCCCTCGCCTTCAGGACGTTCTGAAAGCCTTGAGATGAAAGCAGGACCCTGACGGGTCCTGAATACCAAAAGCAAACGGCCCCGCTCATCCTGTCATGAGCGGGGCCGTTTGTGTTCAGAGACGCTTCGCTGAGGCTTCAGGGTCTCAGTGCCTGCCGGCTTCGGCGAGGCGTGCGGCCTCGCGGCGGGCGTCGCGGCGGGCGTCGCGGCGGCGTGCGATGACGGGATAGAGGATCATGCAGGCTGCGGCGAAGGGAACGCCGAAGTAGAGCGCGAGTCGCTGCTCGGGGTCGAAGAGAAGCCCGATGAAGGCGACCGAGCAGAGGATGATCGCGAGGACGGGCACGACGGGAAAGAGCGGCGAGTGCCAGGCGAGATCGGAGGCGGACTTGCCTTCGGCCTTGAGCTGCCTGCGAAAGCCGATGTGCGCGACGCTGATGGCAATCCAGACGGCGACGACGGAGAAGCCGACGATGGCGGTGAGGACCACGAAGACAGTGTCGGCGGCGAAGACCGAGGTGAAGAGCGCGAGCCAGCCGCCGAGCATGGAGAGCATGATGGCGTTGACCGGAAGTCCGCGCTTCGTGCGCTTCGAGGCCCAGGCGGGCAGCATGCCGTCGTGCGCGAGGGCCCAGATCATGCGGCCCGCGGCGTAGAGGTTCGAGTTCGCGGCCGAGATCACGGCCGTGAGGATCACGAAGTTGAAGAGGTCGGCGGCGTACGGAATGCCGATGCGCTCGAAGACCGTCACGAACGGGCTCTTGAGAATCGAGGCCTCCTCCATCGGAAGAAGCGCGGCGAGGATCACGATCGTGCCGATGAAGAAGAGCACGAGGCGCACGACGGTCGTGCGCACGGCCATCGGAATGACTTTCTCGGGATTCTGCGTTTCACCTGCGGCAACGCCGATGAGCTCGGTGCCCGAGAACGCGAAGTTGACGGCGATCATCGTCGTAAGGAGCGGCAGCAGGCCCTTCGGGAAGAGGCCACCTTCGGTGAGGTTGCTGAAGTAAGGCGCGGGAGAGCCGTCGGAGAGCGGAATGACGCCGAAGACGGCGAGGCCGCCCGCGATGATGAAGACCTGGATCGTGACCACCTTGATGAGCGAGAAGATGAATTCGCCCTCGGCGAAGAACTTCGTCGTGAAGACGTTCATCGCCAGAATCAGGAGGCAGTAGAAGAGACACCATATCCAGACGTCGACGTTCGGGAACCAGTACTGCATCGCGAGACCCGCGCCCGTGAGCGACGTGCCGACGCTCACCGTGCAGGTCACCCAGTAGAGCCACGCGACCGTGAAGCCCGTGCGCGGCCCAATGAAGGTCGAGGCGTAGAGGTGGAAGCTGCCCGTCTGCGGCATCGCGACGCACAGTTCGCCCATCGAGAGCATGACGAGGTAGACGACGAGCGCGCCGATCAGATAGGCGACGACGGTGCCGAAGGCGCCCGTCTGGCCGATCACGAAGCCCGTGTTGAAGAAAAGGCCCGTCCCGATCACGCCGCCCAGGGACAGCATGATCAGGTGACGGGCCTTCATGGTTCTTTCAAATTGAGGGTGCTCGTCCTCGCGTACGAGCGGCGCCTTGGGTGTCAGGTCGGCTTCGGTCATGTGTGGGAATGCCTCGGGGAAATGTGGGTTGCAAAAAGGCGCGGACGGCGTAAGGCGACCGTCCGCGCCGGAATGTCTGGCGTTGTCCCGGGGGCGGTTTCGACTGACCGCCCCCAGGCAAACCATCGTATTGTACAGATAATCTTAGTTTTTGCCGCTGTTGTCTTTCGCGGCCTCCTGTTCGGCCCTGATGCGGTCGGCGCGGTAGCAGGCGGCGATCGTGAAGAGGACGTCGGAGGAGGAGTTGAGGCCCGTTTCGGTCGAGTCCTGCAGGACGCTGATGATGAAGCCCACGGCCACGACCTGCATGGCGGTGTCCTGATCGATGCCGAAGAGGCCGCAGGCGAGCGGGATCAGCATGAGCGAGCCGCCGGGAACGCCCGAGGTGCCCGCGGCACAGACGCTCGCGATGACGGAGAGGAAGATCGCCGAGAACATGTCGACCTGGATGCCGAGCGAGTGCGCGGCCGAGAGCGTGATCACCGTGATCGTGACGGCGGCGCCCGCCATGTTGATCGTGGAGCCCACGGGAATCGAGATCGCGTACGTGGATTCGGGAAGCTTCAGCCGGCGGCAGATGTCCATGTTGACCGGAATGTTTGCGGCCGACGAGCGCGTGAAGAAGGCGGAGACGCCCGACTCGCGCAGCACCATGAAGGTGAGCGGGTACGGATTGTCGTGCGTGGCGACCCAGACGATGAAGGGATTGAGCACAAGCGCGACGAAGGCCATGGCGCCGAGCAGCACGAGAAGAAGCTGCGCGTACTCGAGCATCACCTGGAAGCCTTCCGTGGCGAGCGTGTGGGACACGAGGCCGAAGATGCCGATCGGTGCAAAGCGGATCACGATCTGCACAATCGAGGAGACGGCCGACGAGGCGTCGCCCAGCACGATGCGGGTCTCCTCGCGGGACTTCCTCAGGATCATGCCCACGGCCACCGCCCAGGCGAGGATGCCGATGTAGTTCGCGTTCGCAATGGCGCGCACGGGATTGTCGACCACGTTGAGAAGGAGCTGCGTGAGCACCTGGGAGATTTCGCCGGGCGCCGCTGCGGACTGCGCGGCCCCCGTGAGCGTGATCGTCGTCGGGAACATGAAGCTCACGGCAACCGAGGCCATGGCCGCACCGAAGGTCGACGCCAGATAGAGCGCGATCACCGGACGGATGTGCATCTCGGTGGACATGGACGAATTCGCAATCGCGCTCGTCACGAGCACGAAGACGAGGACGGGGGCGACGCCCTTGAGGGCCGTCACGAAGATCTCGCCGAGAATGCCGACGTCCTTCGCGGCCGTGGGCCAGACGAAGGCGAGCGCGGCGCCCAGAACGAGCGCGACGAGAATCTGCCGGATGAGCGAGCCGTGAACGATCGGCTCGGCAAACCGGAAGACGCGGCTAAGACGCTTGGTCATGATGGAAAGCTGCTCCTGTGTGATGGTGGGGGTCCGAGAACGGGCGGCAGACGCACCCGCGCGGCCCTCGATCCTGCGGTCTGACGCCGCATCGGACGAGGGAAAGGAAAAAACTATAGCGCGCGCTCCCCGCCTTCGGCGTTCGCGCACACGTAAAACTCGAATGAAATCCGTAAAAACCCCTAGATGTTTCAGCCTAACATGTCTCTTTTCCCTGCGGGTCGCCGAGGATTCCGTAGAATCCCGACATTCCTCCCACAATCGATGACAGCTTGAGCCATGCACGAAATCCTCTTTCCCTCCCCGTTCGGCACACCGCCTTCCCCCGAGGTCGTCGCCCGGGCGCGCCTCGTCCCCGTTCCTGCAGGGTTCACGGGGCGTGCGGGCGTACTGGTCTTCGAGGATGAGGCGGGCGTGCATGCGCAGCATGCCTTCGAGCCCGTGAGCCGGGCCCTGTGCGGCGCGGGCGGCGAAGGCCGCGACTGGTCGACCCTCAGGGCGGCGGCGCTCTGGCCCGGGATGTCGAGGGACGAGGTGCCCGAGCGCACGCTCGTCGACGGACGCGGCGAGAGGTTTACGGTGAGGGCCTTTCTCAAGGTGATGTTCGAGCCCTACCCCGATCTGCCCGAAATGCAGGGCGGGCGAGAGCTCGAGGCCAGGAAGGCGGGCTGGCGCATGGCGGTGACGGATGCGCTCACGAGCCCCGTCGTGGCACTTGTCGCGGCACGAAACGAAGCCGTTGCCCAAGGGCGGATCTCGGGGAACGCGAAGATCATCGGGCTGGCCGAATGGTGGTGCGGTCCGACGCCCGCGCACGAAATCCGGTTTGACGGGACCTTCTACCCGCCGAGGGCCGCCGCGAAGTGGCTCTACGAGCGTCTCGTCGAAGGCCTCCCCGCCGCGCCCGTGCCCGCCATCGCGTCCGAAGAAGATTTTGAGACCCTTCCGGTGCTTTATTTCGATGATGACATCGTCGTGATCGACAAGCCGACGAGGCTCGCCTCGGTGCCGGGCGTGAGGGAGACGATCTCCGCCAAAGAGATTCTGGAAAAGCAGTTCGGGCCGCTTCGCATCGTGCACAGGCTCGACATGGACACCTCGGGGGTTCTTCTCTTTGCGAGAAGCCTCAGGGCCGAGAAGGCGCTTCACGAGAGCTTTCGCGAGGGACTTGCGATGAAGCGCTACGTGGCGAGGCTCGAGGGCGTGCCCGAGGGGATGTCGGGGAGGATCGAGCTCCCGCTCGCCCTCAACAGGCTCGATCGTCCGCGCCAGTGCGTGCTCTCCGAAACCGAGGGCGGCAAGCCCGCCGCCACCGACTGGGAGCTTCTGCGCGTCGAGACGATGCCCGACGGCAGGCGCAAGGCCCTCGTGAGCCTCTGGCCCGAGACGGGCCGCACGCACCAGCTGCGCGTGCACTGCGCGCACGCTGCAGGCATCGGCCTTCCGATCGACGGCGACAGCTTTTACGGCAGCCGCGGCATCCTCGCCGAGGAGAAGACCTCGCGACTCTGCCTCCATGCGGCCGAGCTCACGATTCCTCACCCGACGACGGGCATTCCCGTGCACTTCGAGGCGGCCGAGGCGTTCCCGAAGTTCTGAGAAAAGGCTCTGTTCAGCGCCTCATCTCGCGGGTCTTCCCGGAGATGACGTCGACGTCGATGCGCCAGACGTCGCAGCGGGCCATGTCGCCCTCGATGTAGGCACGCCTCTTCGCAATGGGCTGGCTTCCCGCCCAGCGCGCGCCGATGAGCCAGAGCGCGTGCATCTTCTCGATTTCGTCCGTGACGAGCGTCGCGCGCCCCTCGAAGACCGCAGAGCGGTAGTTCATCGAGAAGGCGGGCTCGTCGGGCTCGGTCATGCTCACAAAGACCATCGAGCACCGCGGGTTCGCGGTGAGGTTCTCGAACTTTCGACCAACACCTGCCGCCGCGTGAAAATAGATCTTGTCGTCCTCGATGACGGGCGAGACGGGCGTGCCGTACGCCTCGCCCGAGGCGGACGCCGTCACGAGCGTGCCGTAGGGAGCCTCGTTCGCGGTGCGGCGGGCAAAGTCCTCGGAGGCCGCGCGGTCAGGGCGGCGCATGGGATGCATGTTTGTGTGATTCATGGTCGCAGCTGTCCTTCTGGAAAACATGGGTACCGTCATTTTATCCGCGACTTGAGTGCCCGTTCCTGCACATCAGAAACGGGCCACTGAAGCCCTCCGACGGCAGCGCTGTCCCGGCGTGCGTCTCATGCTTGCTGCCTGACCGAGGCCTGTTCCATCCGGTGTTCTGACCCGCCCGGCTCGTCGGCCGGCTCGTCGGAAATGGTTTGCACCCTCGAGCACATCAGGTTCGACACGCCCTCCCCCGGCCCGCTGCGGCGGAGATCGGCGAGCGTGTATTGGTTGAGTTCCTTGTAGAAGGCTTCCCGGGCTCTGGCGAGCGCATCGATCAGCACGCATCTGCCGGCAAAGGGACAGGGCGGCTCGTTGCAGTCGACGAGCATGTCATTGTCTTCGAGTGTGCGCACGACGTCGCCGATTCGCAGGTCTTCAGGTTTGCAGGCCAGCCTGAGCCCGCCGTGCCGGCCGCGAACGGCGGAAAGCCACCCGGCCTTGACCATGGCGTTTGCGGTCTTGATGACCAGATTCTGGTTCCAGCAGAGGAATCTCGAGAGCTCCGGCACAGAATGGGGCGTCTCGGGGTCGGCCTCGTTGGCAAGGTGCATCAGAATTCTCAGGCCAAGGTCGGTAAATCGCTTCAGGTGCATGATCTGTTCGGAGAAAGGATGAGAAAACGGGAATTTCCGTGAGGAGATTCCCGTATCATACTCGATGGACGGCAGCGTCCATGGCCTTCGCCTGGACGGCTCCCGATCCCTTGAAGGGATCGAAAGCGGTCCGCAGAATTCGGATCAGGCCTCGCTGCCCGTTCCGAACACTTCAGCGTGGATCTGCCGTGCCGGAACGCCAGCGGCTTCGAGAGCGGCGCGCATCCCTGACATGAAGTCGCCCGGGCCGCAGAGATAGGCGTCGACGTCGGCCGACGGTGCAAGCGCCCTGATGTCTTCCACGCTCGGACGGGCACCGAGCTTAACGCACGGACACTTGATGGTCGTGTCGGCTTCGGCAGGCTGTGTCACGAATGCAAGCAGCTTCGCGTTTTTCAGCTTGTTGGCAGCCTCACGAACCTCATTCACGAAGACGAGCTCAGACGCTGTGCGGGCAACCTGAACGAAGGTCACCTGACGCTCGGGCGTGTTTCGTGCGATCGATTCGAGCATGGCGAAAATCGGAGTGACGCCGATGCCGGCTCCGGCGAGGAACACCGGATTCGTACCTTCGGCAAGATGGAATTCGCCGGCGGGTGCCGAGACGTCGATGGTGTCGCCGGCCTTGAGGCACTTGTGCAGATGATTGGACATGAGGCCGGCGGGGGCATCGCCCGTGGCGGCAATGCGCTTGACGGAAATGCGGAGCTGGCTCCGGTCCTCCGATGCCGCCGAGAGCGAATACTGGCGCGGTTGGACGAGCTTCAATTCGGGCAGATAGGCGCGTACCGACACGAACTGGCCGGGCTTCCAGACAGGCACCTTCCCGCCATCTGCAGGCGTCAGGTAAAGGCTCACGACGTCGGGCGTCTCTTCGACGCGTCTCGAGACGATGAAGGGGCGCCAGCCAGACCAGCCGCCGTCGGCGTTCGCCTGAGCCTCGTAGATGCCGCTCTCGACTTCGATCATCAGGTCGGCGAGCTGCCCGTATGCGGCACCCCAGGCTTCGAGGAGTTCATCGGAGGCCGCTTCTCCGAGAACCTCCCTGATGGAGGCCAGAAGATGCCGGCCGACAATCGGATAGTGCTCGGCGCGGATGCCAACCGTTGCGTGCTTCGAGGCGATGAACTTGACCGCGGGCAGAAGCACGGCCGGATTTTCGATGTTTTCTGCGTAGGCGAGGACGGCTTCAGCCAGCGCCTTCTGCTGACGTCCGCGGGCCTGATGAGCCTGGTTGAAAATGTTCCGAAGTTCGGGATTTCCTTCGAGCATGCGGCGGTAGAAGTGCGTTGTGAGCAAAACGCCGTGTTCACGAAGTACCGGCACGGTGGCCTTGACTTGTTCGATCTGTCGGGGTGTCAGCATGGATTGGTCTCCCAGTTGCAATGGAATTCTTGTCGGTGAACCGCTTCTCGCCTGACGGCGGATGCGGACTGACATCGTCACGGGCCCGTTCGATGTTGGTTGTGCAAATCTTATATTTCAAATATCTGTATTGTCAACAAGCACTCGTCGCCTTTTGTAAGAGAATGCTTCACGTTCGCATCGTCGCCTTTGCGTAGCAAGACTCGACCGCCGGCGGCAGAGGGCCGGACCTGTGCGACCAGCCCGCCCGAGCCGCTCAAAGTCCGCTACAATATCCGGACTTTCTTATTCATCCCCTTTTTTGAAAGGCCTCAAAGTGTCCGCTCTCATTCTTGGTCATAAGAACCCCGACTCCGACAGCATCATTTCCGCCATTGCCTGCGCGCATCTCTACAAGCAGCGTGGTCTGGACGTCGTGCCGGCCGCCCAGGGCACGCCCGCCCCGGAAACGGCCTTCATCCTCGAGCGCTTCGGCCTTGAAGCTCCGGAAATCGTGACGAGCGTCGCCGGCCGCGACGTCTACCTCGTCGACTACTCCGACAAGGCCCAGGCTCCCGCCGACATTGATGAGTGCAACCTCAAGGGCATCGTCGACCATCACAAGCTCGGCGACGTGACCTCCACGGCTCCGCTCGAATGCATCATCTGGACCGCCGGCTGCACGAACACCATCCTCAAGCGCATGTATGACTACATGGGCTTTGAAATCCCGGCCAACATCGCTGGCGCCATGCTCTGCGCCATCCTCTCCGACACGGTGATCTTCAAGTCCCCGACGACCACCGACATGGACCGTCAGGCCGCCGAAGAACTCGCCAAGATCGCCGGCATCGCCGACATCCAGGCCCTCGGCATGGAGCTCTTCACCGCCAAGTCCGCGGTTGCCGGCTGCACGCCGCGCTCCCTCATCTTCCGCGACTTCAAGGACTTCAACATGAACGGCTGCAAGGTCGGCGTCGGTCAGCTCGAACTCGTCTCCCTTGACCTCGTCGCCGACATGAAGGCCGCGCTCGAAGCCGAGCTCGCCGCCGTCAAGTCCGAGGAAGGCCGTCACTCCGCCCTTCTGCTCCTCACGGACATCATGAAGGAAGGCTCCGAACTTCTCATGGTCTCCGACGATCCCGCCCGCATCGCCGAAGGTTTCGGCAAGACCTTCGTCGAAGGCTCCAACCTCTGGCTCGACGGCGTCATGAGCCGCAAGAAGCAGGTCGTGCCGGCCCTCGAAGCCGCCTTCCGCAAGTAATTTCGCCTTCCGCCCGCCTCTCAAGGCCGGCTGATTGACGAACAAAGCCCCGAATTCGATGTGAATCCGGGGCTTTTCTTCTCGGGTGAATTCATTCGCCGGCGTCGTCTCTCTCCGCACTTCGGGCCGCATGAGCCCAGAACGCCTCGGCGGCGCTCGAGAGCACCACGTTCCTGCGTCGAACAAGAATCTGCTCCGAGGTGCGTTCAGGAACCAACGGTATGAAGACAAGTCCTTCGAGCGGCCTCATGTCGAAGTCGCCCTTGACCACGAGCATCATCGTCCGGGCATCTCCTGCGAGCGTCATGAAGGGAATTGAAGACGATTCATGAAGCCCCCACCGTCATGCGTGAGGCGGATTCGCCGAACCACTCTTTGAACGCGTCGCGCAGAATGTGGCGGTGCGGGAGCATCAGCGGAAAGCCTTCGAACATGCCGGTGGTGACGGCCGTCTCGCGGGGGAGCGGCACGTTCTGGTATTTGGTGGCCTCAACGGGCCCGAGCAGCAATGCGGCGTCGATCGCGCCCGCATCGAGATGGGCCTTGAGGTCGTCGCTGTCGGCAGAGTCGATCTCGACCCGGGTTCTCGGATGGAGGCACCGCCAGCTCCTTTGCCAGCGTGCAAGCGCATGGGCGCCGTTCGTCTCGACGCATCCGATGCGCACCATGCCCGCGAGTCCCTCGCCCGCGGACTCAAGCTCGTGCCGAACGGCATTGTCGAGGTTCACGATCTGGCGGGCACGCACCTGCAGGAGCAGTCCGGCCTCGGTCGGCGTCATGCCTTTCCCGGCGCCCTCAAAGAGCTCGGCGCCGTATTCGCTCTCGAGTTCCTGTATGCGTCGGGTGAGCGCAGGTTGCGAGATGTGCAAGCGCTCGGCAGCGCGGGAGAGGCTGCCTGTTTCTTCCTCACTCGGAGGACGACCACCCGCCTTTGCAGAAAGTGCTGGATCCGGTCAGATCCATCTCCAGTGATTCATTTTCATGCTCAACCATGCATGATCCGCATGGATCAAGAGACAGCAAAACGCCCGCGGGCGTGGAGCCTGCGGGCGTTCGGAAAGGAGGCGTCGGAACCTTACATCAGGGCGAGGAGCGCGTCGACGTCCTCTTCGGTCGTGGCCCAGCTGGTGGCGAGGCGCACGATCGTGTGGTTGTCGTCAGGCTTTTCCCAGAAGCTCAGGCCAACCTTTTCGCAGAGGGTCTGGTACTTGTCGTCGGGGAGCTTGACAAAGGTCTGGTTCGTCGTGGAGTTGAAGAGGAGCTGATAGCCCTTTTCCTTCAGGCCCTCGCGGAGCTTTTCAGCGAGGCGGACGGCCTTGGCGCCGTACTCGACGTAGCGGTTCTCCTCCATGAGGGTCTCGAACTGCAGACCGGTGATGCGGCCCTTGGCGAGGAGTGCGCCCTGCTGCTTCATCCAGGTGAAGAAGCGCGGGCAGGTGTTGGGCTTCGGGAAGACCACGGCTTCGCCGAAGAGCGCGCCGCATTTCGTGCCGCCGATGTA
>OGMO01001037.1_pt1 | contig 19480 bp, 10 predicted proteins | sample 1573241 | NCBI WGS metagenome assembly OGMO01 (sample SAMEA2581896, study PRJEB24529) | metagenome | biome: Human gut stool | place: China | collected 2011 | reverse complement strand
CGCCGTGTACCGCATCTCGGGCGTGCTCACCGTGATTTCGGGCTGGTTCCTGACCGCGCTCTCCGCGAGCTCGCTCGCCGCCGTCGTCGCCGTGCTCGTCTTCTGGGGCGGTGAGGTCGCCGCCATCATCCTCGGCTTCGGTGCGATCTTCCTCCTCGTGCGCTCCAACCTCAAGACCCGCGAGGACGACGTGACGCTCTCCGACGAAAGCCGCTCCGTCTACGACGCCGCCTACGTGGGCCAGCTTCTCTCGAAGCACGTGCAGAAGAGCCTCTCCGAAACGCTTCAGGTGCTCTCGCGCATTCATGAGAACTTCACGGCCGACCGTGAGCGCGAGCTCACGAAGACCAAGGCGAGCGCCACCGACGTCTTCGAAGACGCCATCGAGGCCCGCAGCGTCTACTACCGCATGGCCGCCGCCGAGGCCGCGCCCTCCAAGGCCGACTTCGACGCCCGCTACCTCTATCTGCGCGCCTGCACCAACACCCGCGAGGTGAGCCGCTCGCTGCAGAACCTCGCCAAGCTTGCCCGCGACCACGTGGCCAACCGCCACCGCGTCGCGAGCAACGAGATCACGCACGACATCGGCACGCTCGTCGCGGACATCCGCACGCTCGTCAACGCTCGTGAGGATCATGCCGACGTCACGGCGCTTCGCAACAAGGCAGCCGACGTCATCGCCCGCATCGAGGCCCTTCAGCGCCGCCTGATGGAGGCCCAGCCCCGCGGCTCGATGACCATCCGCTGCTGCGAGTTCCATCTCTCCTACCTCCTGGTGCTCCGCGAGCTCGTCAACCACTACGAGATCGCCTCGCTCCTCGAGGAGCAGATCGATGCGCTCGCACGAGGTGCGAAGGCCGCCTGAGGCCGCTCTAGAAATCCGCAAACGCAGTCTAGTGGGATCGCGGCTCTGGTCTCTAAACAATGAGCCGCGTCATTTTGGGAAAGCCTTTTTTCCGGGGGCTTTCCCCTTTTTTATGTCGGTTGCCGTCATTAGCCGATATCCTTTCCTCAGGACCAACCCGGAGAGAGGCATCATGCACTACGAAAAACGAAGCGACGGACGCTCCTGGCTTTTCTTTGAGCGCATTGCTCAGCGCGTGCGGCGCAGACTCGCGATCGTGCGGCTCGATCCGCAGACGCGCGAGCACGTCGTTGAGCGGCTCGACGCAACCGACGCCGAGCTCGAAGTCGTGCGCGAACGGGCCCGCGCCATCCGCATGCCCGAGGAGAGCAGGGCGGGGGCGATGCGCATATCACTTGTCTGCGAGGGAGAGACCGAGGCCGCCTATCTCGGCGCGCTCAGCTCGGCGCTCGGCATTCGGGATCGCGTCGACATCACCGTGTCGCCCGTCAAGGATCCGGGTGCAGTCTTCGAGACCGAGGCTCGCGAGCAGCTCTGGAAGCGGGCGATTGGCGAACCCGTGCCCGACGAGGTATGGCTCGTCTTCGACCGAGACTCTCACCAGGGCTTTATCAAGGCGCTCGAATTTGCAGGAAAGATCCCGTTCATGAGGACGGCGTTCACCAGTCCCTGCATCGAGCATTGGTTTCTCCTTCATCTCGCTGACTTCGATGGAGGTCTTCCGGCCGTGCGCCGCATTCCCGTGGGCGTCAGGGAGGAGGAGACGAGGCTCGAAAACGGCATGATCGACTGCGTGAGCCACAGCTACTTTCTTGAGCTCTCCTCGCCCGAGGCGTGCCTGATGAAGCTCAGGGAGCTGCTGCCGGGCTACCGGAAGAATTCGAAAGCCGTGTTCGATAAGATCGCGCCGGGCATGAAGCTTGCCTTCGAGCGCGCCCGAAGCCTCCCGCCTCTTGAGACGGGAGACGCCACGCAGATGCCCGCTCTCATCGAAAGACTCTTCGAAATGGCGGGCATGACGACGGCGCAGGGCTTTGCCGCATTCGCAGGAAAGGAAGAGGAAAAGGAAGAGGCAAGGAACGAGGAAGACGGAAGAACGGACGAGACGGAGCGGGCGACTTCTGAGGCTGACGGGGACTCCCTTCTGAGGCGATCGGCAGGGGCCGTCGCCCGTGCGGCACGGTGTCTTCTCGAGAATCAGGCGGAATCCGGAGGAATTCCTTCGGAGTGGAAGCCGTCGGAAGAGGATGTCGAAAGGCTGAGGCTCTTCCTGAGTGAAGGACTCGATGAAGGGAAACTCAAGGCGGCGCAGGCGCAGAGGCTTCGGGAGAATCCCGAGGCGGCGCTCACGCACCTCATGCAGTCGCTCCATGGCTTCGCCGCAGGCGGGCTGACGATCAGCCTGCCGAAGACAAAGGCGAGGATGGTGGCCGAGCTTGGCTGCCTCGAAATCCTGATGAAGGGCGCTTGATTTTGCCTGATCTGGACAGAGGACGTCGGTCAGCGGCCCCGGCCTGATTTCGCGGGCTGCAGTCCACAGTGGGCGAGCGCGGTGTCGACCGCCTGCGTCCAGAATTCGGGATCGCGGATGTCCGCGTCGAGGTGCTTTTTGAGGAGTTCGTCGCAGCGCATCCTGCAGGCGTCTCTGGCGAAGTCGCCGAGCGAGGCGCCTGCGGCGGTGCCGCCCGACGTCAGGAAGGCGTCGGCGAGATGCTGCGAGACGAGGTAGCCGAAGACGTACTGCCAGTCGTAGAAGACCGTGTTCGTGCGGTAGAGGTGGGGCTTCCAGCACCAGACGTACTGGTCGCATCCGTCGGTCGTTCCGCCGAAGAACGCGTCCCAGGCGCGGCGGCTCGTTTCGTTGATCCTGCTCGCCGAGAGGATGCCGTCGCGTCTTGCGGCCAGAAGGTCGATGAGAAGCCTGTGGCGCGAGGGCACCATGAGAAGCATGTTCGAGGCGCGGCGCATGAGCTGCCAGCGCAGGAGGTCGGCCTCGGCCGAGCCCTCGAGTCTTCGGGCCATGTGCCTCTCGAGCATGGTGACGGCGAGCTGTCCGAAGATCTCAATTACGGAGTAGGGAAGGCGCTTGAGGGGCGCCTGTTCGCCGTGCTGGGCCCTGTGCATGAAGCCCACGCCGAGCGGATGCGCGAACTGGAAGGCGCCCGCCGTGCCCGACGGGAGCGTCGAGAAGACGGCCGTTGCATTGTAGGCGGGAAGATCCTCGCACCAGGTGCCGCCCGCGCGGCCCGACATCGACCTGGCGTCGATCCAGTGGTTTTCGAGCGCCTCCTTCAGATACCGCCCGAAGGCGGGATCTGCGCAGGCGAGGGCTGCGGAGAGCGAGCTGCAGACTTCGTCGAGCCCGTTGAGTCCTTCGGGCGCCGAAGCGTGCATGCCCTCGACGGATCCGAGGATCTGCGTGACGTGCAGGCGCCTCTCGCCCAGCATGCGGGCTCTTTCCGTGATCGTGAGCCTCGCGTCCTCAAGCCTGAGCCCGAGCGCCTTCATCATGGCGAGCTGCGCCGCAGGCGTGATGCGGTCGGCTTCGAGCGCCGCCGTCATGAAGTCGCGGCCCGAGGCCTGCGCCTCGTGAAGCTTCCAGCCCAGAACCGCGTTGAGCAGGTCCGCAAAGGCGGCCGAGTGCTCTGCAAACCACGCGTTGAAAAGCGCGAAGACCGAGCGTCGGAACCTGTTGTCGGGACTCGTCTTGAGCACCGACGTCGCCTGCGCGTAGCTCAGGCTGATCATGTGACCGTCCTCGCTCGGAATCCTGAGCTTCATCGTCGCGACGAGATGCGACTGCTGGGAGCCCAGCGGCAGCATCACCGCCTCAAAGAGCGGCGAGGACTCGATGCCGCGAACCGCCAGAGGCGAGAGCCACGCTTCGAAGGGCGCTCTCGCGCGCACCTCGTCCGGAAGCTCCCGCACTGCCGAAAGAATCCCGCCTGAGGCCTCCTCGAGTCTGAAGGAGAGGCGCTTGACCGAAGAGAGCCAGGTGCCCGGCAACGTGTCCGCGGCGTTCGAGCTCTGCCGCGCACGGCAGACTGTCCGGAGCGAGACCCCCAGATCGCGCGCTTCGTCCGCCATGCGCACCAGATCGCCGAGTGCGGCCGCACCCTTCGGAGGCGTCTTCGCGAGTGCCTCGAGCGCAACGATCTTCGCTTCGAGACGCTCGAGCGCCTCGGCGAAGCCTTCTTCAGAAAGGAGCGGTACGGATCTGCCCGTCCAGGCGGGCGTCTTGTTGGGGGCGGGGCGGGTCATGCGGTCGTATAAGCGGTTCAAGAGAATTTCAGGGTTTTTACTGGGGGTATCTAATGGAAACCCTTATGCATGGTGCTTTGGGTCGTTTGCATGCAAGTGTAATGCCGTTCCGGAAGTGGAAAATTGAACTTTCGGACTACGGGACAACCCTCGTCATCCCGAAGAGCTTCCCTCCGTTGCCCTACGCGGCTGCATGCGCGGCGCGATCATGTGAAGGCTTCAAAAGAAGGGTGCCGTCCGTTCAGCGTGCGGGGAGGCGCTCCGACAATCAACAGGAGAAACATCATGATCGGTATTCTGATCGGCTGTCTCACACTCGTCGTCGTGGGGTGGGCCATCGTCAAGGGCAAGTATGCTCCGCTCGTGCTCTTTGCAAGCGGCGCCTTCATGCTTGCGTGCGCAGTCTTCTTCGATACGGGCACGTTCATGCCCAAGAAGGCGCTGCCGACGGGCAACGACTATCTGAACATCATCGAGTTCATCCGCTACATGTTCTCGAACCGTCTTGCCGGCCTCGGCTTCCTGATCATGACGATGGTGGGCTTTGCCTCCTACATGACGCACATCGGCGCCAACGACGCCTTCGTGAACATCGCGATCAAGCCGCTTTCCATCATCAGGAATCCGTACATCCTGATCTTCGTCGCCTTCATGCTCGGCAAGGCCGTCTCGATGGTGATCACCTCGGCCGTGGGCCTCGGCGTGCTCTGTCTGGCGCTCATGGGTCCCGCGCTTGCCGCGCTCGGCATCAACAAGAAGGCGATTGGCGCCGTGTTCGTCACGTCGGGCGCCTGCTCGCTCGTGCTGCTCGGCGGCTCGACGGCCGCCTCCGCCAAGGCCTGCGACCTGTCGATTCTCGACTACGTCTTCCTCTTCAAGATTCCGGCCGGTATTCCGACCGTGCTCGCCATCGGCCTCGCGCACGTCTTCTGGCAGCGCTGGCTTGACCGTCGCGAAGGCTGGAACTGCGAGGAGCACAAAGGCGAGACGCTCGTCTTCTCCGAGGACGTGAAGCGTCCGAGCACCGCCGCACCGAAGATCTACGCCTTCCTGCCGTTCCTCCCGATGGTTCTGGTGGTCGTCTTCTCCCAGTACTGCATCTCCTCGATCAAGCTTGACATCACGGCCCTGATGCTTCTGTGCGTGATCATCGGCATGGTCTGCGAAGTGATCCGTTGGCGCGGCAACTACGACAAGATCGCCGCGGGCCTCAAGGTCTTCCTGCAGTCGATGGGCAAGGCGCTCTCTGGCGTGGTCGCCCTCGTGATCGCCGCCGGCGTCTTCGCCGAAGGCTTCAAGGCGCTCGGCATGCTCGACGCGATCGTCGACGTCGCCCACAACGTGGGTGCGGGTGCCGTCGGCATGTCCATCCTCTTCGTCGCCATCACGACGCTCGTGACCATCATCGCGGGCTCCAACGGCGCTTCCTTCTATCCGCTCGTCGAAATGGTGCCCAAGATCGCCCGCGACATGGGCGTCAACCCTGTGACTCTCGTTCTGCCGATGCACCAGGCTTCCACGATCGCGCGTCCGCTCTCGCCCGTCGCAGGCGTCGTGGTCGCCATCGCCGGCATGCTCCAGATGAATCCGTTCGAACTCATCAAGCGCGCCTCCGTGCCCTGCATCGTCGGTCTCATCGTGCATCACGTGAGCGTCTTCTGGCTCGCCATTTAAAGAAGAAAGGAGCATTCAAAAATGACGGAATTCAACTCCGGCGCCCCCGAATGGCAGATGGACGACGCCTACGGCAGCTTTGCGGATCCACGCTGGACGCGCGGCGCCGAGCGCGTGCGCGAGCTCATCGCCGAAATCGCCCGCCTGACGAAGGACCTCTCGAGCGACGAGACCCTGCGCCTTGGCCTCGAGGCCTACGAGGAGGCGCTCACGATCGAGTCCTCCATGTCCGCCTTCGCCAAGTGCACGGGCGCGAAGGACACGACCGACGCGTCCGCGATGACCGCCTCCAACTTCACGGCGGGCCTGCATCACGACCTCGAGGCTGCTGCCGGCCCGCTCTTCGAGACGCTCGCGGCAAAGCCCGACGACTCTCCTCTCTGGAGCATGAAGCCCTTCTCGCACTGGCGCTTCGTCATCCGCGAGCGTCAGGCCGACTGGCATCGCAGGCTGAGCGCGACCGACGCCGACTTCTATGCCTCGATCGAGGTCATGGCCTTTGCGCCGCTCGGTTCCCTGCATAAGACCCTTCAGAAGCTCGTCGACTTCGACGCGAGGAATGCCGCAGGCGAGACCGTGCGGGTTCGTGCCGCCAAGCTCGTCGCCATTCTCAAGGGCGATCCCGACCCCGTGCTCCGCCAGAGCGCCGGCGAGGCCATGCAGGAGTGGTACGCCCGCCACGGCGAACTCTACGCCGGCCTTCTCAACGAACTGCACGGCATCAGGCTCGCGGGCTTCGAGCGTGCGGGCGTCGAACCCGTGAGCGTCTCGCTCGCCCAGAACCGCATGAGCCGCGAGTGCCTCGAGGCGATTCGCACGGCCATTTTGCGCAACACGGACTGGATCCGCGAGGGCTTCCGCATGCGCGCCCGCGTGCTCGGCACCCCGAAGATGGCCTACTGGGACGTGCTTGCGCCCGCTCCTGAGACCTCGGGCGGCACCCCGCGCCTCATGCCCTATGAAGAAGGCATCGGCATTGTGAAGCGTTCACTCGGTCGCGTGAATCCCGATATGACTGCCTTCGTCGACTTGATGCTCGAGAATCGGTGGATCGACGCGAAGCCCTCCGACAGGAAGGTGGGGGGCGCCTTCTACTCGCGATTCAATGAATTCAGGATCCCGCGCGTCTTCTCGACCTATCTCGGCTCCATCACCTCGGTCCTGCAGCAGGGCCATGAGCTTGGCCACGCCTTCCACTACTGGAAGATGCGAGATCTGCCGATGATCGAGACCGAATTCCCGATGACGCTCACCGAAACCGCGAGCACCTTCAACGAAGCCGTCATCCGCCGCGCCCTCCTTGAGGAGGCCGAAGGCGCCGAACGCTTCAAGATGCTCTGGCAGGACGTGCGCAGCGCGGGCAACTTCCTCGTCAACACGATGGTCCGCATGGACTTCGAGCTCGCCTTCCTCGAGGAGCGCCGCCGCGGCGTGGTCCCCGCGGGCCGCTGCTGCGAGCTCATGCGCGAGGTCTGGACGCGCTGGTACGGCGACGACGTCACGCCGGACGTGTGGCTGTGGGCCCACAAGCTTCACTACTACAAGACCGACCAGTTCATCTACAACTACCCCTACGCCGTCGGCTACCTGATGAGCCTCGCGCTCATGCGCGAGTGGGAGGAGAGGGGAGACGACTTCTACGGCTTCTACGTCGCGATGCTCCGAGACACGGGCCGCATGACCGTCGACGAGATCATCCGCCGACACTTCGGCGCTGACGCCGCCGATCCCGGCTTCTGGGAGGGTGCAATGCAGTCTGCACGTCGCTCCACCGAGGCGCTTGGGGCCCTCATCGAGGCCCGCGGAGCCGAGGCCTGAAGCCTTGACCGCTGAATCCAGAAACGGAGTGCGCCCCCCGTCGAGGGCGCGCTTCGATCCTCATTGAAAGACCCATTCGACAGATTGATACGACAGAAAAGGAGATTCATCATGCAATATTCCAAGATCGCGCTTGCAGTCATGCTCACCGCTGCGGCCACCGCCGTCAGCGCCACTGACATCCAGATCTACGGCCGCGTTGACGCCGGCCTCATGTTCGAAGATGCCGACGGCGGCAAACGCTCCCTTACGATGAAGTCCGGCGGCCGCACCTCCAGTCGCCTCGGCTTCAACATCAAGGAAGACCTCGGCAACGGAAACTTCGTCAAGGTCTATCTGGAGAACGGCTTCAAGGTTGACGACGGCAGCTTCTCCACCGCCGACACGCTCTTCGACCGCCGCGCCATCCTCGCCGTTCAGGGCGCCTGGGGCGAACTCGGCCTCGGCCGCGCCGGCACGGTCCAGTCCACGGCTGCTCCGTACTCCATGGGTTCCATCAAGTGGGACGTCTTCGGCACCTCCTACTCGAACTCCTCGATCGGCACGACGTTTGCCAACTCCAGCCGCGTCGACAACGCCATCAACTACGTCTCGCCTGTCATGAACAACCTCAAGTTCGGCCTCTCCTACTCCACGGGCGACAAGGATGACGACGATGCAAATGAATGGCAGGACAAGGGCCACACCTTTGCCGCCGCCATGAACTACATCGGCGACAACCTCTTCCTCGGCGTCACGTTCGCCAACGTCGACAACAAGCATCCCGGCGGCACCGCCGCCGACGGCCGCGCCTACCAGGTCGGCGGCTGGTACCGTGTCGTGCCAACCGTCCGCATCTTTGCCGGCGCCGGCTATCAGACTGCCTGGTCCACGGGCGCCAAGCTCGCCGCCACCAAGGCCACGGCCGTGACGGCGGATCAGAAGGGCGGCTGGGACGGCTACTCTCTCGCCCTCGGCTTCGAGCACCTTTCCGGGCCGCACAAGACGTTGATCGGCGCCCAGTACTTTGATGGCGAACTTGCCAACAACTCCGACGTCGACTTCAAGCGTGCCGTATACGGCGCCGCCTATGAATATTCGTTCGCCAAGAACGTGATCGCCTACGTCGCGGTCAACTACAGCGACGCTTCGGGCGCCGGTTCCAAGGTCGACGATGCCTCCGCCAAGGACACGGTCCAGGGCTTCCTGGGCATGAGCTACCTGTTCTGACCATGAACCATCAGGGGCGGCCGCGGTCTGCACCTGAACGCTCCATCCACAGGGCCCCTGTCGTCAGACAGAGGCCCTTTCCCACGTGTGATCGGCACAGGTCAGTTCAACGGCTGAAGCTCCATAGAGAGGCCGGCTGCGGAAGCCTCATGGCCAACTGTGAGGTGCAGGCTGAAAAATCACGGCCTCCTCTTGTGACACTATCGTTGTTCCAGTCGCCCACGGGAAAGGGTTTTTGCTTAGTCTGAAAGGCTTAAGGGTTCATGGCTAAGGGAAGATTCTGTGGGCACTTCCGGTGGCGATGCGTAGACTTCTGCGCAACTGCTACTTAGCGACACAGGACCAATTTGTCGCAGCAGTTGAATCTTTTGAGGAGAAACAAATGAACTTCAAGACCAAGCTTGCCGTTCTCGCGATCGGTGCCGCCATGGGCTCCATGGCATTCAACGCCTCCGCCTGCTCGACGGTCATCGTCGGCAAGGACGCCAGCGCCACGGGCAACATCCTCGTGGGCCACAACGAGGACAACGGCGGCCGCATTCTGACCGCCCAGCACTGGGTCCCCGCCGCCACGCACAAGGCCGGCGAAATGATCAAGTTCGAAGAGGCCGCCGCCTCCATCCCGCAGGTTGAAAAGACCTTCGGCTTCTTCTGGTCGCAGACCTTCGATCCGACCGGCGCCTCCTTCTCCGACGGCTTCGTCAATGAAAACGGCGTCACGATCGTCACGAATGCCTGCACGGGCATCTACAAGGACGACATCATGCCGACCAAGGACGGCGGCATCGGCTACGGCATTCGTCGCCTGATGGCCGAGCGCGCCACTAGCGCCCGTCACGCCGTCGACATCGCCATTGAGCTTCTCGGCAAGTACGGCTACTTCTCCGAAGGCCGCACCTACACCATCGCCGACCCGAACGAAGCCTGGCAGCTCGCCATTCATCAGGGCAACACGTGGGTTGCAAGGCGCGTGCAGGACAATGAAGTTGTCTACATTCCGAACAACTTCATGATGGACAAGGTTGACGCAACTGACACTAAGAACGTCATCGTTGCTCCGGGCATGATCGAGCGCGCCATCAAGAACGGTCGCTACAAGCCCGCCAAGGAAGGCGTCTACAGCGACTTCAACTACCGCGTTGCCGTCGCTCCGGCCGAACGCCGCTCCGCCGACTACAACTCCAGCCGCAACAACCTCGCCTGGAACAAGATCATCGGCAAGAACATCACGGATCCGGAACAGTTCCCGTACTCCGCCGTCGCCACGAAGAAGTGGACGGTTGACGATGTGAAGGACCTGCTGCGCACGCACGAACACGACATCCAGGAACAGGATGCCCAGTGGACGCATACGAACAGCCTCGGCATCTGCCGCGCCACGACGCATGAGTCCGAAGTGTTCGAAATGAACGCCAATCCGCTCCTCATCACCGGCTATCGCGCACTTGCTCGTCCGTGCGAATCCCCGTACATCCCGTTCTATCCGCTCGCCCGTCCGGCCGAAGGCACTGCCTTCATGAGCTGGGACAAGGCCACGGCCGAACACTTCAAGGGCACGCCGGAATACTTCGGCTGGCGTTCCGAATGGCCGGTCACGACGTTTGTCGCCGCCGCCAACACGTACGACTTCCAGCGTCAGGACCAGAAGGACGTCCGAGCCTTCGTCGAGAAGCTTGAAGCCGGCTGGGAAAAGGATGTTCCCGCCGTCACGGCTCACGCCAAGACCCTTCTCAAGGTCTCCAACGAAAAGGCCGTCGAATATCTGCATGCCTACAACGTCCGCATGCTGAACGAAGCCCAGGCCGCCGTTGCCGAAAAGCTTGAGGAAAAGGCTCCGTGGACGCTCGCCGTCATGGCCGACAGCATCAACCCGAAGAGCGACGAAAAGGTTGAAGTGGTTCTCTTCTCGAGCGGCAAGCTCGACGCCACGAAGGCCGATCCGAAGCAGACCTGGGGCGGTGTGGGCCGCGCCTCCATCGGCAACAAGATCACGATGGGTCAGAAGCTCGCCCAGCCGGTCAAGGCGGAAGCCCGCGACGTTGACGGCGACGGTCTGAAGGACATGGTCTTCACGTTCACGCAGAAGGGCCTCGCCCAGAACATGCTCGCCGGCGCGAACTATGACATCTGGCTCCACACCTACGTCGACGGCAAGCGCGTCGCCGCCATGGACACCGCCTTCATCGAAACCGAGGGCTACAAGGGTCCCGCCAAGCGCACGCAGAACGCCGACCTCTAAGTCGTGAATCCTGCCCGCAGGCCTCCCGGTGAGGAACCGGGACCTGCGGTCGAGTCCATAAGCTCAAGAACAATCGAGGGCGTCTTCCGAAAGGAAGGCGCCCTCGATGCGTTCAGTCGTCAGTACTCGAAGCTGTAGAGCACGTCGAACGCCTGATTGACGCCCGAGGCGGCTTCGAGGTAAAGGCGCGGCATCAGGCGGTAGCGCAGCGTGATGGTCGCGAGCGAGTCGAAGATGCCCACGCCGTACTTGAGCTGAAGGCCGGGGAGAATGTAGCCCGAAACGACGACCTGCGAACTTTCGCCCACGCCCGCCGTGTCGACGCCGAGATCCTTGATGCCCACCGCGTCGCCGATTTCTCCGATGATCCTGCCCGTCTGCGAGACGCCCAGCCCCACAAGCGCCGAAGTGATCATCGAGTTGTCGTCGCTCGACGTGTCGAGCCCCTGTCCGCGAAGCAGATAGGAGAGGGTCTGCTGCTGAGAGAGCGCGGGTTCGGAGAACACCGTCACCTTCGGGCGCATGGCGTTGCCCGTGACGCGGATGCCCGCTGTCACGTCGTCCTCGATCGCCTCGGGATTGCGGATGGCCTCGATGTTGAGCTGCGGACGGCTGGGCGGGCCCGCGAAGATCACGTGACCCGTGCGCACGATGAGGTCCTGGCCGTAGGCGTGGAAACGCCCGTCGTCGACGTTGACCTGGCCGTTGAGGCCGAGGCCGCGCCTGGCGTCCTGTGTCACCTTGAGGTCGCCCGAGAGTTTCGCCTTGAGGCCGAAGGCGTCGATGAAGATCTGATCGCCCATGTGCACCACGATGTTGCTGTCGATCGGAATCGTGGCGGTCTTCGAGACCTTGGGCTTCATGTGGCGGTCAAGGAGCACTTCGTCAGACGAGACGCCCGTGGCTGTGGCGGGAAGGTCCGCCACCGTGATCTGCGCGGCGGGCACCTCGATCCTGCCGTTGAGCGTCACGCGCTCGGACGAGGCCGCAAGCGAGACGTCGGGCGAGACGGTGACGTTGGCGTATGGGGGAACCGTGATGAGGATGCCGCTGCCTGAGGCATGCACGTTCGCCGTCGGGTGCGCCATGTCGCGCCACTGCGCGTCGCCCGCAAGGTCGAGCGCGCCCTGGCTCGTCTCGAGGCGGCCTTCAAGCGTGGACGTGTCGCCCGCGAAGTCGATCCGGATGTTCGAGGGCTTCATGACGAGGGGCACGGCGCCTTCGGAGACCCTTGCGTCCGTGAGCGCGATGCCGCCGTTGAGGAGCGGCTTGAGCAGCGTGCCCGAGAGCGCCACGTCGGCGTTGAGCCTGCCCTCGACCTTTTCGCCCGAACCGATCAGGGTGTTGACGATCGACAGGTCGCCGCCGTTGAAGAGGATGCGGCCGTCTAGCCTGCGGGTTTGGGCGGGATCGATCACGGCGACCGTTGCCTTGAGGTCGGCGTTGTCGCGGATCTTCACGTCGAGCTCGGCCGAGGCGTGCGACTTGTCGGTGCGTGCTTTGAGGCTGACGGTGTCGAGATGCACGACGAGGGGCTCCTCGCCCGTCGTCTGCGTGACGGTCATGCCGCCCGCGTCGACGAGCGCATCGATTTCAGGCAGGCTGCCCGAGGAGAGGTCCCACTTCGCCTTGGCGGTACCGTTGACGGTGCCTGCCACCGTGGTGAGCGGCGGCAGCCAGGGCTTGAGGACGTCAAGTTCCCACTTGCGCAGCCTGAGGGTGGCCGAGCCCTTTTCGCCTGCGCGCAGCTTGTCGTCGATGCAGACGTCGCCCGGCTTGCCGACCCAGCAGTGAGGTTCGAGCACCGCCTCGGAGCTTGAGGCCTTGTAGACGAGGCCCGCGGCCTTGTCCTGATGCCAGCTGCCGATCGGCGTCGAGACGGTGCCGTTGGAGAGCGTGCCCTTCCAGACGAGGGACTTCGTGTCGAAGGCGCCCGCAAGCTTGAGTTCGGCGTTGACGGGCTCGCCCGAGAGATTCACCGTGAGCTCGTGCTTTCGGTCGGTGCCCTCGAGCCTAGCGACGATGTCATGAAGGACGAGGCTCTCGGAGAGGGCGCCGTTCGAGGCGTGCAGCATCATCGAGCCGCCGACTTCGCCAGAGGGCTTTGCGGAGATGTCGCCGCGAAGCATCAGGGCCTCGAGCCCGACGTCGTCTCCGTAGCGAAGGCCCGTGGCCGTGAGGTCGGCCTTGGCGACGGGCTCGGAGATCGTGCCGCCGATCGTCACGAAGCCCGAGGCGCTGCCTGCGAGCCCCGTCATGTTTCTGCCCAGATCGGGTGCGTCCACCTTGATGTCGGCCTTGATGTTCTTGCCGTCGAGCATGGCGCGGCCCGTGAGCTTATTGGCGTCGAGCGAGACGCTCACGTCGGGGACGTAGACCTTCATGGGGCTCTGCGCGATGGCGGAGCCGTGAACGTCGAGGGCGGCGTTCTCGATCCTGCCCTTGACGTCGAATTCGGGAAGCTCGACCGACCAGCCCTTCTTGTCGATGCGGCCCGACGTGCGGGAGCCGCCCGAGAGGACGGCCTTGACGGAGGGCGCAAAGTGGGAGACGTCGAAGTTTGCGAGCTTCATGTCGCCGCGCCAGCGGAGCGCGTCGACCCAGGTGATCTCGCCAGTGACGCGGCCTGTACCGCCCGCAGTCTTCGCGGTGAGCTCGTCGAGCGTGAGCGAGGTGAGGGTGCCGCGGCCCTTGAGGCCGGCGGTGGCGGACGGAGTGCCCGGCGCCTTGACGCCAAGTCCTGCATCGAGCTTCCAGTTGCGGACGTCGCCCGACATGCGCAGGCTGAAGGCGGAGAGCGAGGTCAGGTCGGCAGGGCTTGCACCTTCGAGCGGCAGCTTGAGGCCGGGGGAGATGAGCGTCACGGAGAATGGGAGGCCCGCAGTGGCGGGATCGGCCGCAAGCAGGAACTTGGCGGGCACGGGACCTTCGGCCATGGCCGCAAGCGAAACCTTGCCCATGACCTCGCCCACGAGCGTCACGTCGGCCTTCTCGCCGCGCACGGGCGCGACGGAGAGCCTGGTGTTCGCACGCAGGTCGAGCGGCCACTTGCCCGAGAGACGTGCGCGCCCCTTGAGGGAGCCCGTGGCTTCGGGCATCTTCAGGTCGAGGCGGCGGATCTCGACTTCGCTCGCCTTCATGGAGGCGTTGAGCCTGAGTTCGTCGATGACGACGGGCGAGGCGCCCGCAAGCTTGAGGTCGGTGGCCTCGAATTCGGAGACGTCGAGCGAGAAGGGAAGACTCACCTCGGGCAGCTCTGTGAGGAGCGGCTTCGAGAAGAGGTCGGCGAACATTTTGTTGAACTCGGTCGCGTCGAACGTGATCACGGGCTTTCGGGCCTCGAACTTGGCCTTGATCTCGGCTGCGCGACGCTCGGCAGCCTTCCTGTCCTCTTCGGCCCTTTCCTCGGTTGTCTTCTCGGAGCCGGGTAGCGCGACCGCAAGCGAGCGGATGCGAAGGGGCTTGACGGAGAGCGCCTCTCCGATCCAGGAGGCGGAGGCGCCGAAGTAGGCGAGCGTCACCTTCGTGCCGTCGGCGGTGAAGTCGAGGCTCGTGATTTCGGCGTTGTCGAGCGATACAGGCCACGGCATGGTGACGGGGCCCGTATCGGCGGAGGGGTCGGACGGGTCGGAGGGCGGCAGCGATGCGGAGTCGAGTATGCCGTGCGGGTGCAGGATCTCGAGCTTCGTGACGGCGATGCGGCGCTCGGAGAGGAGCGCGTCCCGGTCGAGCCTCAACGTGATGCGGTCGGCGCCTGCAGTGAGGCCCGGCATCTCGTAGGAGAGGGCTGTGATCGTGAGGTCAAAGAAGTCGCCCTCGATCGAGCCCGCCTTGAGGCCGGGCACGAGGGGAAGGGCAGTGCGAAGCAGCGTCTGCTGGCCCGACGGCGTGGCGACGAGCCATGCGAGGCCCGCGGCCGTCAGCACGAGAACGCCGCCGGCGCTGAGAAGAATTTTGGCCGAACGTCTCATAGTTCAGCTCCGAGACCGATGTAGAACTGGAGACCGTCGTCCTCGCCGGCGTCTGCAGCGACGGGTTTGGCGACGTCAAGCTTGACGGGACCCACGGGGGAGTTCCAGCGGATGCCGACGCCGGCGCCACGCTTCCAGTCGAAGCTCGCGAAGCTGTTGCTGGCTTCGCCCACGTCGAAGAAGACGGCCGTCCACCACTTGCCCGTGAGGTTGTACTGATATTCGACGCTGCCCGTCACCATGCAGGATGCGCCCGTGAGGCGTCCCTCGCTGTCGCGCGGCGAGATCGACTCGTACTTGTAGCCGCGCACGGAACGGTCGCCGCCCGCGAAGAATCGCAGGTCGGGCGGGACTTCGTCGAAGTCGTTCGTCTTGATTTTGCCCGCGCTGCCGCGCACGACGAAGCGGTGACCTCGCCAGGGCGTGCGGATGAGCGTGCCGTGGGCCTGCATGATGATGAAGTCGACGTCGCTGCCGAGATAATGGGTGCCCGTGTCGATGCTGTAGCGCTGGGTGTCGCCCCAGTAGGGCATCATGCCGCCCCTGCTGCGGGTGCGCGAGAAGCTGATGCTGGGATAGACGAGCATGGTGTTGCTCGAGACGCCTGCCTGCGTGAACGAGTCGAACATCCAGTGGACGCCGATCGAGCGTTGCCAGCCCGTGGAGAACTCCCAGTTGCGCGAGAGCGCGAGCGTCATGTTGTTGGAGTCCGTGTCGTTGACGACGTCTCGCTTCATGGCGCCCTGGGCGAGCCAGTATTCCTCAAGCGGATTGGCGACGACGGGAATCTTGTAGGAGAGGTCGACGAGCTGCTCGTCCGAGGAGACCTCGGTCGAGGACGAGAGGCTGTGGCCGCGGCTGTTGATCCATGGCTTCTTCCAGCCGAACTTGGCGCGCGGGCCCGTGTCGGTGGCGTAGCCGAGACCGACTTCGAAGATGTTGGCCGCGCGGGGTGTGACGTCGCAGTTCATCGGCAGCTCGGTCGTGCCCGCATCGCGCGCGGCCTGGAAGTCGGGCGCGACGACTGCGGACTTGAACCATCCAACGGAGGCGAGCTTCTGGTTGAAGTCGCCGAGCACGTCGGCGTTGTAGTAGTCGCCCTTCTTGAAGGGCGTCATATTGCGAAGAAGCTCCTCGTCGATCTGCGAGCCCGAGAAGGTCACGTCGCCGAAGAGCCAGCGCTCGCCGGTCTCGTAGTCGATGGACCAGACGGCCTCGCGAAGGGGAATGGAGACGCCGAGCTGGCTCTTGACGAATTCTGCATCGAAGTAGCCGAGCTGCAGGGCCGCGTTCGTGAGGGAGCTCTTGAACTCCTCGTACTTGGCGTGGTTGAGCACGTCGCCCTTCTTGGGGACGCGGCGTTTCTGAAGAAACTTGAAGACGCGCTCGTCGGCGCCCGGACCCGTGACGTGCACGTCGACGTCGGAAATGAGAACGGGCTCGCCCGGAACGACCGTGACCTCGAGACTGCGCTTGTCCCTGACCGTCATGGAGACGGCGGGCTGGTAGTAGCCGAGTGCGCGCAGGGAGAGCCTGACGGCCTTGTCGACGTTCATGCGGGCGGCGGGCGTATCCGTGTAACCGGACTTTTCGAGGGGCTCGACCCAGGCGCGGGCGTTGGCAGCCAGATCGCCGTCAAGACCCTTGATGTCGATCCTGAGCGTGTCGGCGGCGAGCGCGGAGGCGGAGCAGACTGAAAGCGCCAGGACGGCGGTCAATGAACGGCGCACGGCGTATATCCTTCGGGGTATTGAACACGTGCCGGACGCGGGCGCCCGGCCAATTCATGAGTGTAGCCCATGCGGCGCGAGAGCAAGGCATCAGTTGCAACCGCAAACCATTTGCACGAAATCGAATGTGGCGCAGGCGTCGAGGAAGGCTTTCAGAGCAGCGTTCGGGCGATGTCGGCGGGGGTGACGCGGCCGATGGCGGGGGTGCATGCGCCCGTGAGGACGGTGAGGCGCAGGCTGCCGAAGGCGGCCTGCGTGGCGAGGACGGGGCGACCCTCGGGATCGAGGACGACGGGACGGCTCTCTTCGTCGAGCGTGAGGCGCCAGCCCGAGCCGCCGCGGTTGAGCTTGATTTCGGACTCCTTCATGCCCCAGGCGCGGAAGAAGGGTTCCGAGTCGCCGCTCTCGGCGCACTGGCGCACGACGGCGGAGGCGGCCTCGCCGAAGCTCATGCGGGACATGCCCTCGATGCTGCGCACGGGGCGCATCGTCTCAAGGTCGAGTCCCATGACGGGATCCTTGACGGAGGCGATGCCGAGCGCAATGCTCGTGCCCGTGTGGGCGATGCAGAGCGCGGTGCGGCGTCCGTCCTTGAGAAGATAGGGAGCGTAGGGCGGCTCCTCGACGAGTTCGGCGTCGAGAATGCGCGCGGCGGCGCCGGCGAGAATGCGGCCCCAGCGGGTCTGGCGGCGGCGCACGGGATGGCTGAAGGCCGCAATGCGGCTGCGGGTCGCCTCGGGAAGCGTCGCGGCGAGCGACTCCTCGAGTCCGGCGGGCGCGGATTCGAAGTCAAGCAGAAGCACGGCGGGGTTCGGGGTGCTGCTGAGCTGCTCGATTGGGGACATGATGAGGCGGACCGTATTGAAGATGAATGGATTCGGGACGGATCGGGAGGATGCGCCCGGCGCTGACAGTGTACAGAAAACGCAGGCTTCGGGCGGACGGATCATCCTTATGGATGGATTTCCGAGAAGCGGGAGGCTGCGAGGCCTGCGAGGGCCCAGAGGACGATGATGAATCCGACGAAGGAGAGCGAGGCGCCCCAGCCTGCGGGGAGGAGCGCGGCGAAGATGAGGGGGCCGAGGCCCGCGCCGAGGTAGCCCACGCCCTGGCTGAGCGCCGAGAGTCCGAGCATGTGGGCCGAGGAGCGCGTCTTCCTTGCCATCAGGATGAAGGCGACGGAGAGCATGGAGCCCTGAGGGGCGCCCGCAAGGATGCTGCCGAGGAAGATCCAGGGGCCGCCAAGCGTCCAGAACCAGAGGCCTGCAAGATAGGAGAGGGACATGAGGGCTTCTGAGGCCCATTCGGGACCACAGTGCTTCATGAAGCGATCGGTGAGGATGGAGGCGGGAAGGCCCGAGACGAGATAGAGGGCGAGGGCAGCGCCTGCGGCGTCGGCGCTGACGCCCTGTGTCTGGAGATAGGGCGGGAGCCACGCGGCGACTGTATATATGAGGAGCGACTGCAGTCCCATGACGGTCGTGACGGCCCATGCGCCGGGATGGCGCCTGAGGGATGGGGCGCGAAGGAGCGTGACGGAGGGGCCCGACGAGCGGCCGAAGGCTGCGAGCCAGAGGGCGAGGACGACGGCGCCGAAGGCGGCCCACGCGAGGAAGGTCGACTGGGTGAAGTCCGTGAGGGCCGCGAGCGGATGCGAGGTGAGTGCGCCGATCGAGCCCGAAAGGCCGACGACGCCCGTGTAGATCCCGAGGAGCGCCCCCGTCTTCGCCTCGTTCTGCGTCTTGACCACGACGGGCATGAGGACGTTGAGGGCGGCGATGCCCACGCCGATGAGAAGCGTGCCGAGAAGGAGCGCGGGATAGCTCGGCGCCGTGCGCACGAATCCGCCTGCGGCAAGCACGCCGAGAAAGACGATGACGGCGCCGTAGAGTCCGAAGCGGCGGGCTGCGTCCGGGGCGGCGAACGAGAAGAGCCCGAAGGCCGCAATCGGAAGGGCGGCCGCAAGGCCGTATTCGGAGGCGGAGAGGTCGAGCTCGGAGGTAAGGCGACCTGCGAGCGGACCCACGGCCGTGATCGGACCGCGCATCTCGAGCGTGGCGGCAAGAATCAGGGCGAGCGCTGCGATGGGCTTGAGATGAGTCATAATGATTCGGCGCGGAAACCTCTTCCTTTAGGAAGGGGAGGAAGCGCCGTGCTCCTTTTTAAGTTGAGTCAAAAACGTGGTTCGCTTCTCAACAAGCATCAGTTTTTTGTAGCTGATGCCAGCGGAAAGTCGGACTCCGTCGAGCGTTCTGACGTCGAAGAAACCGGAGGAACGTCGACCGTAAACGAATCCGATTCCTCCCTTGCACTTCACCTTGTCGAATAGGCGGAAGCCCTTGACAAGGAATGGCGCCTGGTTGAGTTTGCGCACTCCACCCTTGAGAATCGAACACTTGTGGATCTGACGGTTGTGCGTGCGCGTCTGGCGTTGGAAGAGGAAGTCACCTCGTCGCAGCGCATTCAGATTTCCGGCAATGCAGAAGGCGTCGGCGCAATGCGTCTTGGGCAAGGCAAGAGCTATGCGATTGTGCTTCGTCAGATAGCCGTAGGTGTTTTCGACAGGCAGTTCAGGATGTGCCCTGCGAACGCGGTCAAGCAACGTCCAACGCATGATGCCCATGAAGGCTTCAGCCCTGAACGACGTGCCGCGTCGTGCCTTCAACTTGATCTTTCCTGCGTGATAAGCCTTGTGGCATGTCTCGCACAGCGT
>OGMO01001036.1_pt1 | contig 19516 bp, 19 predicted proteins | sample 1573241 | NCBI WGS metagenome assembly OGMO01 (sample SAMEA2581896, study PRJEB24529) | metagenome | biome: Human gut stool | place: China | collected 2011 | reverse complement strand
TCGGGGGATTTAAAGGGGGATACTCTCTTTTGAAAGAGAGTATCCCCCTTTAGTTCTCCGTCCCCACGCCGTGGGGACAAATATGTGTAATTATATTACATAATCATAATCCCCATCCTCGCGCAGCAGATCCGCGAGCGTGTACTGATCAAGATATTTATTGATGACATCGTTCAGCCCCGCCCAGAGCGAGAGTGTGCGGCACTCCCCTGCGCGGTCGCAGGGCGAACTGCCAGCCTCGAGGCACGCGACGGGGGCGAGCGAGCCCTCCATCAGCCGCAGGATCTGGCCGGTCGTGAACTGATCCGGGCTCTTGCACAGGCGGTAGCCGCCGCCCTTGCCGCGCATGCCCTCGACCACGCCGCCCTTGACGAGCGATTTGACGATGCTCTCTAAATATTTTTCTGAAATGTCCTGCCGCTTGGCAATCTCCTTGAGCGGGATGTACCCGTCGGTTTGGTGCTCGGCCATGTCGATGAGCACGCGCAGCGCGTAGCGGCCCTTGGTTGAAATCATCATAGTATGTTCACGCCTTTCTAAGCACATCCGTTGAAAGGCATACGGGAGTCGGCCTTCTTCAACTTTTGATATTCCTATTATATTACATGGTTTATGGGAATTCAATAGATTTATTTGAAATTTCCCCTTGACAAATCCAAACGCACATCGTATAATCCCTACATACCTACTCGAAAGGTTGGTAATGAACGTGAATTCATTCCTTCACCCGTTCCGATGTCGCCGCGGCAGAACATAAGATGCAAGCGATCACCGAAACCTATAAAACAAACAATTAAATTTTGATATAGAACGTACATCGTTCAGGAGGAAACATTATGAGCAAGATTTACACTTCTGCGGACCAGCTGATCGGCAAGACCCCGCTTCTCGAACTGTCCCACATCGAAAAGGCTGAAAAGCTCGAGGCTAAGCTCCTCGCCAAGCTCGAATACTTCAACCCCGCAGGCTCCGTCAAGGATCGTATCGCCAAGGCCATTCTTGACGACGCTGAGGCAAGCGGCAAGCTGAAGCCCGACTCCGTCATCATCGAGCCGACCTCCGGCAACACCGGTATCGGCCTCGCATCCGTGGCCGCCGCACGCGGCTATCGCATCATCATCGTCATGCCCGAGACCATGAGCGTCGAGCGCCGCCAGCTGATGAAGGCCTACGGCGCAGAGCTCGTTCTCTCCGACGGCGCAAAGGGCATGAAGGGTGCCATCGCCAAGGCTGAAGAGATCGCCGCGCAGACGCCGGGAAGCTTCATCCCCGGCCAGTTCGTCAACCCCGCGAACCCCAAGGCGCACTATGAGACCACCGGCCCCGAGATCTGGGAGGACACCGACGGGCAGGTCGACATCTTTGTCGCCGGCGTCGGCACCGGCGGCACGCTGACCGGCACGGGCAAGTTCCTCAAGGAGCAGAATCCCAACGTCAAGGTCGTCGCCGTCGAACCCGCCTCCTCCCCCGTTCTGAGCAAGGGTGTTGCGGGTGCGCACAAGATCCAGGGCATCGGCGCGGGCTTTGTCCCCGAGGTTCTGGATACCAAGATCTACGATGAGATCATCCCTGTCGAGAACGACGATGCCTTTGCCACCGGTAAGCTTGTCGGCCACAGCGAGGGTGTGCTGGTCGGTATCTCCTCCGGCGCTGCCGTCTGGGCCGGTATCCAGCTTGCCAAGCGTCCCGAGAACAAGGGCAAGACCATCGTGGTCCTGCTGCCCGACACCGGCGACCGTTACCTCTCCACCCCCCTGTTTCAGGATTAATATTTGATCCCTCTCTCATCTCTCTAAATGGCGAAGGCCCGCTTCCGAAAGGAAGCGGGCCTTTGTCCATTTTATTTTCGGTTAGCGTCGTTTTTGACTGCCCGCGTTCCATTCGCGCAGGTCCTTGAGCTCGTCGTAGAGTCGGCAGTAGCTTTCATGCCGCCCTCTGACGATCCTGCCATCTTTTACGGCCTGACGCACCGAGCAGCCCTTTTCCTTTGTGTGGCTGCACCCGACGAATTGGCAGTCGCCAAGGTAGGGCAAAAAGTCCAAAAAGCACTCGGGTAGCTTTTCTTTGAGCTCCAAATTGAGCCCAGTCGTCTCGAATGAGGAAAAGCCCGGTGTGTCGATGATCTCCGCGCCGCAGGGGAGCTCGTAGAGCTCAACATGGCGCGTCGTGTGCCGTCCGCGGCCGAGCGCCTGACTCACCTCACCCGTCTTGAGCGACATGCTGGGGTCGAGCGCATTCAGAATGCTCGACTTGCCAACGCCGGAGTTGCCTGTGACGGCGGAGAGCCGCCCGACGAGCTGGGCGCGTAGTGCCTCGATGCCCTCGCCCGTCTCCGCGCTGACGCTGACGGTGCGAAAGCCCGCATTTTCATAGTATTCCCGCAGCGCGTCCGCGGGGTCTAAGTCGCACTTGTTGATGCAGATGAGCACGTCGCAGCCCTTGAGCGCGGCGATGGCCGTCATGCGGTCGACGAGATACGGATCGGTCTTCGGGATCGCCTGTGAGCAGACGATGACCATCTGGTCGATGTTGGCGACGCTCGGGCGGTCAAAGCTGTTTCGGCGCGGCAGAATTTCGTCGATGCGGCCTTCGCCGCCCGGCACCTCGCAGAATTCGACGTCGTCGCCCACGAGCGGCGAAATGCCCTCCCTGCGGAATTTGCCGCGCGCCTTGCAGGTGTAGAGCTGTCCGTCCGCGCATTTGACATAGTAGAAGCCGCTCAGCGCGCGCTGTATTCTTCCTCTCACGGCTGCGGTTCCCCTCCGGAGGTCGTGGCGTCATCGCCGTAGTCCGGCATGGCGGGGCCTTCGCTGATGACAAAGTTGATGGTCGTGCCCGCGTCCACCTTCGTTTCGGCGTTGATGCTCTGATCGATGACCGTGCCGTAGGGCTCGTCGGATGCGCGCTGCGTCACCTCGCCGACGACAAGGCCGGTCTGCGTGACCTGCTGGCGGACGATCTCAATGTCGATGCCGATGAAAGAGAGCACCGTCACGGGCTTGGGCTGCTCGCCCTTGCTGACGACGAGCGTGACGCTGTCGCCCTCCTGTAGCGTTTCACCAAACTCGGGGATCGTGCGGATGACATAGCCCTTCGTGATGCTGCTGTATTCCTCGACCGGGTCGTTGACGACAAGGTTCAAGTCAAGGTTGGTGAGCTGGAGCGTCGCGTCGCGGTACTCCTTGTTGACGAGATTCGGCATTTTCTCCGTCTTGGCGCCGGAGCTGACGAAAACCGAGATGACGCGGTTGCCCTTTACGGTCTTGCCGCGCCCGGGCGACTGCTCGATAATCTGACCCGCCGCGTATTTGCTGCTCGCGCGCTGGCCGATCTGTTCGATCGTGAAGATGCCCTTCACGTTTTCATCCTCGTTCGCCTCGTCGATGGTCATGCCGATGAGATACGGCACCACATACTCCGTCGGCGTCTGCTCGCCGCCGAGAAGATCGCTGAAGATCGCGTGCCAGAGCAGCACGATGAGTGCCACCGCGGCCACCGCCGCACCGATGATCGTGAGCAGCTTGCGCGTGCCCAGCTTGTGCGGGGATGCCTCTTCTTCCTCCTCGTCGTCCGCCTCCTGCACCTTCTGTGCCTTGGAGACGGTGTGCACGGCGGGGATATACTGCGTGGGCTCATCCACGGTCTCGCGGTGCAGGTCTTCGATCGTGAAGTCGAGGTCGACCTCGGGATTCTTGCGGAACTCCTCAAGGTCTGCGAGCATTTCATCCGCCGAGGCGTAGCGCTTCTCCAAATCGGAGGCCATCGCCTTCATGCAGATGAGCTCAAGCGCTTCGGGCACGTCGGGATTGATCTCGCGCGGCGAGAGCGGCACGGAGGAAAGGTGCTGGATGGCGACGGAAACGGCGTTGTCGCCCTCGAACGGGAGTCTCCCCGTCAGCATTTCGTAGAGCACGACGCCCGCGGAGTAGATGTCCGAGCGCGCGTCCGTGCGGTCGCCCCTCGCCTGCTCGGGCGACATGTAGTGCACCGAGCCGAGCGCCTCCTGCGTGAGCGTGTTGGCGGAGTTGGCGAGGCAGGCAATGCCGAAGTCAGCGACCTTGACGCTGCCGTCGCGAAGCACCATGATGTTCTGCGGCTTGATGTCGCGGTGGATGATGCCGCGCGAATGCGCGTGCGAGAGCGCCTTCATGATCTGCGTGATGAAGTGCAGCGCCTCACGCCAGTTGAGCTGGCCGCGCTTTTCCATATACTGCTTGAGCGTGATGCCGTCGATGAGCTCCATGACGATATACTCCGTCTCGCCGCGGCTCACGTCATAAACCGAGACGATATTCGGGTGCGAGAGCATTGCGACAGCCTGCGACTCGTCGCGGAAGCGGCGGCGGAAGTCGGCGTCCTCGGCAAGGTCGCTCTTGAGCACCTTGACCGCCACGAGGCGGTTCAAGCGGTGGCACTTGGCCTTGTAGACAACGGCCATGCCGCCGCTGCCGATGACTTCGAGCAGCTCATAGCGGTTGTCGAGCATTTTTCCAATCATATTGTTCATACGGTGCCACCTCCTTTACTCGTGTTCAATGAGCACAGCCGTCACGTTGTCCGGCGCGCCCTGCGCCTTGGCGAGCGCAATGAGATCGTCAAGGCTTTCTTCCGCGCTCTTACCCGCGCACACGGCGCGGCAAATTTCGTCGTCCGTCGCGGTGACGACAAGGCCGTCCGTGCAGAGGAGAATTTTGTCCCCCTTGGTGAACGAGACCTCGAACGCGTCGCAGAGCGTGTTTTCGTCTGGACCAAGCGCGCGGGTGATGAGGTTGCGGTTCGGGTGCGTGCGCGCCTCCTCGGCGGTGATGTTGCCGTTTTCCACGAGCGTCTGCACGACGCTGTGGTCGTGCGTGATGCGTGTGATCTCGCCGCCGCGGATCAAATACGCGCGGCTGTCGCCGATGTTGCAGACGATGGCGTACTTCTCCTCTGCCACTGCGCTGACGAGCGTCGTGCCCATGCCCTGATAGGCGGGGTCTTGCAGCGCGCGCTGATAGACCGCCGTGTTGGCCTTCGCCACGCAGAACGACGCGAGCTCACGCAGCTGCTCGGCGGTCATGTCCGCGCGGATGAGCGCGCGCATTTCCTTCATAAAGGTCTCCACCGCAACAGAGCTTGCGATCTGTCCGCCCTCGGCGCCACCCATGCCGTCGCACACGACGGCGATGAGCAGCTTTTCGCCCTGCTCGACGGCAAAGGTATCCTGATTTTCATGCCGCCGCAGACCGACGTCGGTTTTTCCGCAGGCTCTCATTGCGCGGCCCCCTCTCTTGCTTTCATTTCTTTGCGCCGCAGTTGTCCGCAGCTGGCGTCAATGTCGCCGCCCAGGCTGCGGCGAATGGTTGCTGTCAGGCCGTGGGACTCGAGACGCTTCTGGAACGCGCTGACGCGTTTGCTCGGCTTGAACTCGCTCTCGACCACGTCGTTGAGCGGGATGAGGTTCACATGCCCCGGCATGCCGTGGATCTTTTCGGCCAGCAGGTCGGCCTGCCAGTCGTGGTCATTCACGCCGTCGATCATCGCATATTCAAACGAGATGCGGCGGCCGGTCTTCTTAAAATAGCGGTGGCAGGCGGCAAACAGATCCTCCACGTCGTAGGCGTTGTTCACGGGCATGATGCGGCTGCGCGTCGCGCTGTCGGGCGCGTGAAGCGAAACAGACAGCGTGAGCTGCAAATTGTCCTCCGCGAGCGCGTCGATACCCGGCACCACGCCGCAGGTGGAAAGCGAGATGTGCCGCATGCCGATGTTCATCCCGTCGGGATGGTTGATGAGCTCCAAAAAGCGCAGCACATTTTTCCGGTTGTCCATCGGCTCGCCGATGCCCATCAGGACGATGTTGGAAATTTCGCGTCCGGAGTCAAGCTGCGTGAAAAGCACCTGATCGAGCATTTCCGACGGTGTTAAGTCCCTCACCTTGCCGGCCAACGTGGACGCGCAGAATTTGCATCCCATACGGCAGCCGACCTGCGAGGAAATACAGACCGTGTTGCCGTGGTGATAGGACATCAGTACCGTTTCGATGCAGTTGCCGTCGGATAGCTCCCAGAGGTACTTGATCGTCCCGTCGAGCTTCGACACCTGCTTGCGCGCGACCGTCGGCACGGTGATGTAGTACTCCGCCCTGAGCTTTTCGCGCAGGGATTTGGGAATATTCATCATCTCGTCAAAATCGGTGATGCCGCGGTGCAGCCAGGTGAAGACCTGCTTGCCGCGAAACGACGGTTCGCCCATCGCGCGCAGCGCCGCGGTGATTTCCTCCAATGTCATTGACTTTAAATCAGTCATGCGTCTTTCTCCTCATGCGGCTGAGATAGAACCCGTCCGTATTGTCGCGCTGCGGCCAGAGCGTCAAATGCCCCAGCGCGCTCACGCCGTTCGGCAGCGAAAAGGCTTCGTAAGTAAACTCGTCGTGTGCCTTCAAAAAGCCGTCCGTTACCTGCTCGTTCTCCTCGGGCAGGATCGTGCAAGTCGAGTAGACGAGAAGGCCGCCGTCTTTCACATAGCGCGCGCTGTTCTCTAAGATCGCGCGCTGGATCTCCGGCAGCGCGGAAAACTCCTGCGCATCCTTATAGCGGATGTCCGGCTTTTTGCGGATGATGCCAAGGCCCGAGCACGGCACATCGCAGATGACGACGTCAAAACGCCCCGCCCATTCCTCGCGGAACGCGCGGCCGTCGACGGCGGCGGTCTCGATGCACGTGATGCCGAGGCGCTGCGCGCCCTCGCGGATGCGCTTCAATTTGTTTTCATGTAGATCGCACGAGAGGATGCTCCCCTCGTTTTCCATCGCGAATGCCGCGGCGAACGACTTGCCGCCCGGAGCGGCGCAGACGTCTAGCACCCTCTGCCCGCGCGCAAAGTCCGCGGCGCAGACGATCAGGTGTGCCGCCGCGTCCTGTACGGTGAAGCGGCCATTGTAGAAAGCACTGAGCGTCGTTAGGTCGCCCGTGCCGGAAAGCTCCAGGCATCCGGGCGCCCACGGGTGCGGCGTGACGCAGACGCCCTCGCCGCGAAGTTCGTCGACGAGCGCTTTTTCATTCGTTTTGAGCGGGTTGACCTGTACGCTGATGGGCGAAGCCTCGTTGTCGATGCGAAGAAACGCTTCCGCTTCCTCGACGCCGAGGAGAGACACGAGCTTTTTGACGAGCCACTGCGGGTGGCTGTAGGCGACGCTCAATCGTGCGAGATTCCCCTCCGGCAGCGGCGGGAGATTCGACTTATTCTGCGCGACCTTGCGCAGCACGGCGTTGACGAGTCCGCTCGCGGCGCTTCTGCCGTTCGTGCGGCAGAGCTCCACGGACTCGCTGACAGCGGCGTGGTCGGGCACCTTGTCCAAAAACAAGATCTGGTACGCACCGATGCGCAGAATGTCGGCAAGCGGCGGCTGCAAATGGTCGAGCTTCTGCGTACAGTAGGCGCTCAAATACCAGTTCAGCAGCAGCTCGTTCTGCATCACGCCGTAGACGATGCGGCTGCAAAGCGCCGCGTCCTGAGCACTCAGTGCGCACTTGCCGAGCTGCGCCTTCAGCGCGGCGTCCGCCCACGCACCGTTGCGGCGGCAGGCGACCAGAACGGAGAGCGCGCATTCGCGCGCGTTCGCGGTATTTCCCTTACGCATCGAGGACCGTCCCCGCGGCGATGCGCTTGCCGTTCAGAAAAGCGTTCGCTGCCATGCGCTTGCCGCCGTCGGGCTGCAGCTCCGTGATGAGAATGCTTTTGCCGTCGCCGCAGGCGGCTTCGATGCCCTTTTTGCGCGCGCACAGCGTGCCGGGCGCGTCCTTCGTTTCGCCGAGCGGCACGGCACGGAAAATTTTCGTGTTCGCGCCGAGAATGCTCGCCGCGGCGCAGGGCCACGGGATCAGCGCGCGGATCTGGTCGATGATCTGCGTGCTGCTTCTCGTCCAATCGATGGGCGAAAGCTCGCGCGAGAGCATGGGCGCATACGTCGCCCGCGACTCGTCCTGCGGCACGCGCTGGGCCGTGCCGTTTTGAATCTCAACGATGGCCTCAGCGATCGCATCCGCGCCGAGCACAGCGAGCTCTTTGAACAGGTCCTCCGCCGTCTCGTCGGGGCGGATGGCCTGCTTTTTGACTAAGATCATATCGCCCGCGTCGCACTCTTTCGCCATGTGCATCACGGTCACGCCGGTCTCCTTTTTGCCGTCTAAGATGGCGCGGTTAATCGGCGCTGCGCCGCGGTATTTCGGCAGAATGGACGCGTGTGCGTTGATGCAGCCATGCACCGGCACGGCGAGCATTTCCTCCGGTAGGATGCGACCATAGGCCGCGACGACCGCGAGCTCGGGCGCGAGGGTCTTGAAATCCTCAAGCGCCGTGCCGTCGCGCATCGTCACCGGCTGAAAAACGGGGATATTCTGCGACAAAGCATATTCCTTTACAGGGCTTGGCGTGACTTTGTTTCGGTTGCGCGGCTTGTCCGGCTGCGTGAAAACGCCGCACACGTCGTGCCCGTCCGCGACCAGACGCTCTAAGATCGTGCGCGCAAAGTCGGGCGTGCCCATGAAGACGATCCTCATTCCTCGTCCAGCTCCTTTTCCTGCTCGCGGATATACTGCTCCAGTTCCTCGTCGGTGAGGACTTTGCAGTGCTCGGTGTAGAGGTGGCCGTCGAGATGCTCGATCTCGTGGCAGAAGCAGCGCGCGGTCAGCTCTTCGTCCTCAACTTCAAACTCCGTGCCGTAGCGGTCCTGCGCGCGCACGCGCACGACCATCGGGCGTGTGACGATGCCGTACTTGCCCGGCACGCTCAGGCAGCCCTCGAGGCCCGTCTGCTCGCCCTCGGTCTTGATGATCTCGGGGTTGATGAGCTCGATGATCTCGCCCTGCTCATCCTCCACGATGCAGACGCGGCGCAGGATGCCGACCTGCGGGGCGGCGAGGCCGACGCCACCGGCCTCCTCCAGTGTGTCCGCCATGTCGTCGAGCAGCTCATGCAGCCGGTCGTTGAATTCCGTCACAGGGCGGCAGACCTTTGCAAGGCAGGGGTCGCCCACTTCGTGGATCTTGCGAATAGCCATAATTTCATCCTCTTTTCTCTATTGTAAAGCATTGCAGTCGGCAAAAATGTCGAGACCGCGGTTTTCTTTTCTTGCGTAAAATGCCAGCAGATATTCGCTGACGGTTCGCCGCAGCACGCTGCCGCCCTTGCCGCACAGGTACACACAGTAGCGGTAACGGTTGTTGACCTTCACGACCGGCGCGCCCGCGGGGCCGAGCACTTCGACATCGAGCCCGCTCAGCGGCGGCTGGGAAGAGGCGTAGCGCAGTGCGTCGCACAGTGCGCGGGCAGCGGCGATGACGCGCAGCTCTTCAAGGCCGGAGACCGTCAGCGTGAACAGGTCGGCAAACGGCGGATAGCGCCGCAGCGAGCGCATGCGCAGCTCGTTTTGGTAAAACGTCTCGTAATCCTGTTTTGCCGCGGCCTGAATGACCTCGTTTTCGGGGTGGTAGGTCTGGATGACCGCGCGGCCCGGACGCTCGCCGCGTCCGGCCCTGCCGACGACCTGCGCCAGTAGGCTGTACGTCCGCTCGGCGGCGTGGTAGTTCTGCGCGTAGAGCGAAAGGTCCGCGTCCAGCACGCCCACCAGCGTCACGTTTTCAAAATCCAGCCCCTTGGCGATCATCTGCGTGCCAAGAAGGATGGGGATATTCTTTTCTTCAAATTCGCGCAGCAGCGCTTCATGTCCGCGTGACGCGCCGACGGTGTCGGCGTCCATACGCAGCACTTTAGCCTTTGGGAACAGGTCAAAAAGCTCCTGCTCGACCTTCTGCGTGCCGGAGCCGACGCGTTTCATCAGTCCCCCGCACTCACTGCACCTGTCCACCACGGCTTCAGAGTGCCCGCAGTAATGGCACATCAGCCGTTCGTTGGCGGAATGGTACGTCATCGGCACGCTGCACCGCGGGCACTGCGGCACATAGCCGCACTCGCCGCACAGCAGCATCCGCGCGCTGCCGCGCCGGTTGAGAAACAGAATGCTCTGCTCGCCGCGTTCGATATTTTTTTCAAGCTCTGCGCGCAGCGCATGACCAATCGAGGTCTCATTCCCCTGCCGCAGCTCGTCCTTCATGTCGGCGATCAGCACCTTGGGCAGCGGCAGATCGTTGAACCGCTTATGAAGGGAAAAGACTTGATAGCGTCCGTTTTTGGCGGCGTATGCCGTTTCAATCGTCGGCGTGGCCGAGCCGAGCAGCAGCAGCGCGTCGTTCTGCGCACAGCGGAACTGCGCGACGTCGCGCGCGTGGTAGCGCGGCGGATTTTCGGACTGATAACTCGTCTCCTGCTCTTCATCCAAAATGATGAGCCCAAGGTTTTGCAGCGGTGCAAACACCGCGCTGCGCGTGCCCAGCACGACGCGCACCTCACCGCGGCGGATGCGCTTCCATTGGTCGTAGCGTTCGGTGAGCGGCAGCGCGCTGTGCAGCATCGCGACGTCACTGCCGAACTGCGCCGTAAAGCGGCGCAGCATTTGCGGCGTCAGCGCGATCTCCGGCACGAGCAGCATGGCGGTCTTGCCGCGCGTGAGCGCTTCTTCGATGAGCCTGATATAGACCTGCGTCTTGCCGCTGGCGGTCACGCCATGCAGCAGCGCGGCGCTGCCGCCAGCGCGGCCTAAGAGCGTGCAAAGACCGTCGAAAGCGGCCTGCTGTTCGCTGTTCAGCACGATATCCTCGCGCGCGGGCGCATCGTCATAGCGGCTGACGCGCAGCACCTCGCGCTCGGAAAATTCAACAAGTCCGGCCTTCTTGAGACCGCGCAGCGTTTGCATCGTTGCGCCGGTGTAGTAGCTGATCTCGCTGCTGGATAGGCAGCCCTCGCGGCTGAGGAGCTCGACGACCGCATAGCGCACGGGTGCGCTGCGGCGCTTGGGTTCGACTGCGGCGAGCGCGTCCTCCGCGCTGACGCAGAGCGACACCATGCGCACGGACTTATCCTGCAAGCGCTGGCGCAGCTTTGTTTCGCGCACGGCGAGGCCGCAGGCTTCAAGCGAGTGGAGCGCCTTTGCCGTCTTTTCGCCACCGAGCTCGTCGAGCGCGGCGCGCTCGATCTCCTTGGTGCTGAGCATCGCACGCAGCAGCGTTTCCTCAAGGGAATCCGGCGCGACGGACGAGAGCGCGTCCTCCGCGCCGATCTCCGCGTTTATGTGCCACAGCTCGCGGTATTGGAGCCACACGCCGCCGGGCAGGATCGTCTTGATCGCGTCGTAATACGTGCAGAAATAACGCGCCTTCATCCACCGCACGAGGCGGATGTCCTTTGCATCCAGCAGCGGCGCATCGTCGAGAAGAGCGTCGATGGGCTTGAGCGGCGACGTCGCCGCCTCGCGCCCGACTTCGAGCAAAAAGCCCTCCACGCGCCTGTTTCCGCGCCCAAAGGGGATCGTCACGCGCTTGCCGGCCTCGGCGCTGCCGATGAGCTCGTCCGGCACAAGGTAGGTGTAGAGCCGGTCGGCGGCATAAGGAACGGAAGAGACTGCGACGCGAGCAAGCATTTTCTCTGTCATACAGTCTCCCCCTTTGCGTTATTCAAGACTTACTTTGCGATGTGCGTGTCGATATTCTCTGCGGTGAGCTTACCGGCAGCGACCTCGTTGATGGCCGTGGTGACCGGCTTTTCGCAGAGGGGATAACCCTCTTCGTCGGCCTGCTCGGCGATCTGGCGGGCGCGGCGCGCGACCACGTTGACGAGCAGATAACGGTTCTCAACGTACTTGTTGAGCAGACTCATAGCGGGATAAAGCATCATAATAGTTTACTTCCTTCTGCCTTCTCGGCTAATTTTTTGAACTTATTCAGACAAGATAGCCATGCGCTCGGCGGGCTTGCAGTGCTCGGCGAGCATGATGGCGTTGATCTCGCGCACGGCGCGTTCCACCGTGTCGTTGATGACGAAATAATCGTAAGTGTTGGCGGTCTGGAGCTCGACCTTTGCGCGCACGAGGCGCTTTTGCACCTTTTCGGGGCTGTCGGTGCCGCGGCTCGTCAGGCGTTCTTCAAGCGCCTGCCACGAAGGCGGCGCGATGAAGATGCGCACGACATCGGGCCGCTTATGCACGACCTGCAAGGCGCCCTGCACTTCAATATCGAGGACGACGTCTTTCCCCTGCTCCATGGCCTCGTCGACAAACTTCTTCGGCGTGCCGTAGAAGTTGCCGACATACTCGGCATACTCCAAAAAGGCGTCCTCCGAGATCATTTTGCGGAACTCGTCGACGTCGGTAAAGTGATAGTGGACGCCGTCTATCTCGCCCGGACGCGGCGGGCGCGTCGTGGCGGAAACGGAGAAATAAAGATCGTCGCGATCCTGAAATAACTCCTTGAGCACCGTGCTCTTGCCCACTCCGGATGGGCCGGAGATGATGAATGTTTTCCCCTTGTACATGATTTTCTATGCTTCCTCCTCCATGGCGAGCGTTTCCACGCCCAGCCTTGCGATCAGCTTGTCAGCGGCGATGGCCGAGAGCACCACATGGTCGCTGTCCATGATGAACACCGACGCGGTCTTGCGACCGTAGGTCGCGTCAATTAGCATGCCGCGCTCGCGCGACTCCTGAATGAGGCGCTTGATCGGCGCGCTGTCAGGGCTGACGACGGCGATCAGGCGCTCGGCGGACACCATGTTGCCAAATCCGATGTTCAGCAGCTTCATTTGCTTCGCCCCTTACTCGATGTTCTGCACCTGCTCGCGGATCTTTTCGACCTCCGCCTTGAGCGCGACCACATCGCGCGCGATGGCGACGTCGTTGCACTTCGAGCCGATGGTGTTGCTCTCGCGGTTGACCTCCTGAATGAGGAAGTCCATCTTGCGGCCCATGGGCTCGTCGGAGAGCAGCATGTCGCGCAGCTGCGACACATGCGAGCGCAGACGCACGGTCTCCTCGTCCACGGCAATCTTGTCGGCGTAGATGGCGGCCTCGGTCAGAATGCGAGACTCGTCGATCGTCGTGCTCTGCAGGACCTCCTGCATGCGCGCGGTCAGCTTTTCGCGGTACTCGCGCACCGTTTCGGGCGAGCGCTCCTCGACCTTGCCGGTGAGCGTCTCGATGGTCGTGAGGCGGCCGCCGATGTCCTCGGCGAGCTTCTTCCCCTCCGTCGCGCGCATCTGGTTATAGGACGCGAGCGCTTCGTCGAGCACCTCGCAGATGTCCGCGCCAACGGACTCCAGGTCCTCCTCCGCCTTCGTGACGGTCAGCACGTCCGGGATGCGGGCGAAGTCCGCCACGTAGGACTGCTTTTGAAGGTAATTCCCGCCGTCGATCTCATAGAGCTTGCGCAGCGCCTCTAAATAGCTGCGGGCCAGACCCTCGTTGACCACGACGACCTCTTCATCCGCGCCGGTCGAGTCGATGGTGACGAACACATCGACCTTGCCGCGCGAGATGGCCTTCTGCACGCGTCCCTTGATGGCGTCCTCTGCGAAGATGTAGGCGCGCGGCAGCTTCACCGTGCAGTCAAGATAGCGGTTGTTGACAGAGCGCACCTCGACGGTGATATCGCGATTGGAGAGCGTTTTTTTGGCTCTTCCATAGCCAGTCATACTTTTGACCACGATTCTTCTCCTCCATGATATAGTAAAAACACAAAACTGAAAAGTACAGGATTAAACAAAAATCAGTAGTAAATGCAGGGCAGCAAATAGCATCCGCCGCCGCTAAAGAGCGTGCAGCACGACCATGCCGCGCAGCAGCGCAGACACGCGCTGTCATCAAAATTGGCCGTGTGGACCGAGCGGAAGCCGTTGGGCCGGTAGCCCGCCCCCGTCAGCGCAGAGAGCGCGTTCTGATACTCTGGATTGTTCGGGTCCATCTGCACGGCGGTCTCCATATAGCGCTTGGCCTCGTCCATCCAGCCGCGCCGCGAGCAGACCACGCCCATCAGGAAGTTCCACTCCGCGTTGTGGTCGCTCACGCCGCTTAAGAGACGCTCAGCGAGCGAGATATCGCCGCGGTTGATCGCCATGCGCACCTGATCGAGCGAGCCCGCTCCATAGGCGCCGCCGTAAGCGGAGTTGCCATAGCTATTCCCGCTGCCGTAGCCGTAGGAGTGGCTCTGCGAGGCGGCGGAAGACGCCTTGCGCTGCTTCTGAATCTGGTCATAGGCCTCGTTGATCTCTTTCATTTTTTCCTGCGCGAGATCGGCCAGCGGGTTATCGTGGTAATTGTCCGGGTGGTATTTGCGGGCAAGGTCGCGGTAAGCGCGCTTGACCTCCTCGTCAGTCGCCGTCGGCGGGATATTTAGGATCTGATAGGGGTCATTCATACGGTTTCCTCGTTTTTCTCCGCCTTGATGCGGAAGTGTATTCTGCGCGGGGGCTTATGATACGTGCCCTTGAGAACGGCATTGCCGATCCCATAAAGGCTTTCGTAAAAAATGCTGTCTAAAATGCTTGTCCACACGCCGCAGGAGAGCAGCGCGTAAGCGCTCGCCATGCGGTGCACGGAGAGGTCGAGCGAGGCGGCGACGGCCTCCCTGCTCTGCTCGTCCAGCTTGTCGCCATCAAGCTCATAGCGATAGCGCAGCGGATTGTAGCAATTCGAGTGCGCGTCCTTTGCAAAGTCATCTGCCGCGTCGACCAGGTAGATCCAGCGGCCGAGGTGGTAGAAAATTTCCTTCATCACGCGCCGCCGCATCTCGTCATCGACACAGTCGGCGATGTCCGCCATCAGCGCGGCGAAAGGCTCGGCGGCCTGATCGAGCGACGCGCAGTGCTCCCGCTCGCGCTGGTGCAGATCATTCAGGTGCCGCTGCACGGAAGCATCAAATTCCGGCACGAACGTCCTCGCCTTGCGGTAAGCGCCGCGCAGCAAAAGCGCCGCGAGCCGGTATGGGATGGCTTTGAAAAAGCCGTGGTCTTCAATATGGTCGCGAAGCTGCCACCAGGCGAGCACCAGACTGTGGTCTGCCGCCGTTTCGAGCGCGACGGTGTGCGCCATGACGCACTGTGCCTTGCACGGATGCGCCACGCAGCGGCAGCTCTCGCATTCCGGCTCCTGCGCGTCGGAGAGCAGGATAGCAAGGAACGTGAAGTCAAAATTCAGCACAAAGCGGGCGGCAAAGCCGTACTTTCGCCCGAGCTCGTGGCACAGCCCGCAGTAAACGGACTGGAAGCGCGCTTCGTCCTGCTCGCTGAGGTGCGGCTTGGACGGCCTGATGTAACCAAACATGCCTTAGAAAAGACGCACGATGGTGAACGTCAGCTTGCCGTTTTTCTTCGTGCGGCGGTCGCAGATGATCGCGGGGATGATGCCGATCAAAAATGCCGCGATGGCGATGGTATAGCGCAGCCCCTCGCTTTGAAGCGCGCCGGTCGCAAAGTAGCCGAGAAGAAACAGCACGATCGGCAGAAGATAGACGAGGAGCATCACGCCGAGCAGATTCTTCGTGCTGCTCTCGACCACGACCTTTTGTCCCACTTCGGCGCGGGCGTCGTTGCGCGCGACGGCGCGCACGCTTGCACCCGATACGCCGCAGCCCGCACACTCTTCACAGTCGTGGCCGCAGGCGGACTTGCGCGGGACGGAGATCTCCGCCATGCCGCCGGGAAGGATTTTTTCTACTGTTGCGATCTGAGTCATGCTGTCTCCTTTTGCGAATTGGCTTAGCTGATGTGAACGGTGACCTCGTAAGTGCCGACCGCGCCCACGTCGTAGCCGCTCACCTCGATGCGGGCGGGAACGGTGTAGCTGCCGCTGTCGGCGGCGATGTCGGATAGGTCTGCAATGACGTGGACCTCGCTGCCGTAGATGGCCTCAAGGTCGCTTGCGGAGCCTCGCAGCGTGACGGGCAGTGTCGAGGTCACGACGGTGACGGTGTGATCGCCTGAGAAATTCTCGTAGCTGAAGTGAGTCGCCTCGACTTCTTTCGTGCTGATGTCGCCGCTGCTGATCGTGAGCGTAGCGCTTGTGATCCCGCTTAAGTTGTTCACCCCGTCGGGAATGAGAATGTCATAGGTCAGCGTCTCCGAGCCCTGCACGTCCTCAAGCGCGAGCGTGCCGAGCGAGATCTCGCTGATGCCTGCCATCTGCGTCGCATCACCGGAAAGGGTGATGATGCTGTGGCTGAGCGTATAGGTGTAATTCTCGAGCCGCGAGCCCGCGGATTCGATAAAGTTGACGGTCAGCGGAACGTCCTTCACCTTGAGCACCGGCATCGTCACCTGTACGTTTTCACTCATGGGATGGATGTTCTTGCTCTCAATGAGCTGGTCGTTGAAGTCATAGAGCTCATAGTCGAGCAGCTTCACGACCGTGGAGGATGCATTTTCGATGTCGAGCGTGACCTGCGCGTAGCTGATCTGCATGATGTCAGCCTGCTGGCCGCGCACCTCGAGCGTTTCAGGCAGCATCTCGACCGTGCCGGCGATGTAGCCCTCGGCCACATTGCCGACGACCTTGCAGCGGATCTCAATGTCCTTCTTGTTGAGCTCGCCGATCTCGACCTGAACGGTGCGGATGGTCGGCGATTCGACCTTCACGCTGCTCGACGAGACCTTCGAAGGGTACAGGATCGTGTAGCTGACGGACTGCTTGCCCGCGTAGGTGATGGTCGAAAGGTCGCTCACGAGCCGCAGCTCGCTCGTGTCAAAGTCGTAGACGACGTTGCGCGGCATCTGGAGCTTTAAATCGACGGTGATATCCTCGTCCCCACTGATGCGCATGAGGCCCTTGTCGGCAAGCGACGTGTCCTCGTTGAGAAATTCGATCGGCACATCATGGACGTACACGGTCACGGATTCCTTGTTGTTCACGTAGAACCAGATCGTTGCCGCGATGAGGATGGACAATGCAACGTAGAAGATCTTGCGGCGTTTACTTTTCATCGTCCTTGTCCCCCTTTCCGGCACTGAGGAGCTTCAAGAGCTTCATGTGGAGCTTGTCGTCCTGTTCGGTGGACTCCTGCGGGACAAGCTCATTGATGAGCAGCTTTTCGAGCGTCTCGGGCATCAGGTGGCGCTTTAAGAGGCCGCCGATGGCGACGGAGATCGTGCCCGTCTCCTCCGAGACGATGACGACGACCGCGTCGGAATTCTCGCTCATGCCGATGCCCGCACGGTGACGCATGCCAAGGTCGCGGCTCAGGTTCACGTTTTTCGAGAGCGGCAGCATGCAACCGCCCGCGAGCAGCCGCCCGTCACGCATGATGACCGCGCCGTCGTGCATGGCCGCCTTAACGAAGAAAATATTTTTGAGAAGCTCGCTGCTCACGCGCGCGTCGACGATCGTGCCCGTGCGGGCGATGTCGTCCAGCGCCATTTCACGCTCGAAGACGATGAGAACGCCCGTGCGCGTTTTGGACATTTCCGTGCAGGCGAGCACCGTCTGCGCGATGGCGTTTTCAATGGCCGAGACCTGCTGCGTGCGCGCGAAGGGGTTGAACGAGCGCCAGCGGCTCGAGCCGAGCTGATCGATGAGGCGGCGGATCTCGGGCTGGAAGAGCACGATGAGCGCCAGCGCACCGAGCGAGAGAATATGGCTCAAAAGGAAGTAAATCCCGTTGAGCGAGAACGCGTCCGAGAGCATCAGCGCCAGCAGGAACAGCAAAATCACCTTGCCGACGCTCTCGACCTTCGACGTGCCGACGAGCTTTAAAAGCCAATAGATCGCGTACGCCATCAGCGCGATATCAAGATAGTCCGAGATCCTGAGCGTGAGCACATAGCGCCACGCGCCCTCCAGAATGGGCATGACAAATTCCATAGGCACGCTCCCCTTAAGCAATAGTTATTACTTATTCTAATATGAAACACTCCAAATTGCAACGGTAGAGCGATGAATTTTCTATGAAATCTCAGTTTTTTGCCTGCTCTGCCGCGATCATGCGCAGAGAGGAAAGAAACGTGTCGATCTCGCTTTCGCGATTAAAGGCGGAAACGCTCAGCCGCACCGTTCCGTCGGGCAAAGTCCCCACCGTTTTGTGCGCGAACGGCGCACAGTGCAGCCCCGCGCGCAGCGCGATACCGCGCTTTGCCATCTCCTCGGCAACACTTTCTGGCGAAAGGCCGTCCACCGTGAACGATAAGACCCCTGCCTGCAAGCTTTCCTCCAGCGAGAGAAATCCGTGTACATTTGGAATTTTGCCGAGGCCCTCTCCTGCTCGACGGATGAGCGCGCGGCTGTGGTGCAGGATGCGCTCCGGGCGTTGCGCGCGCACGAAGGCGATGCCCGCTTCGAGCCCCGCGATGCCAGGAACGTTGTGCGTCCCTGCCTCCAGACGGTCGGGAAGAAAGTCTGGCATGCTCTGGCGCAGCGATTCGCTGCCTGTGCCGCCCTCAATGAGCGGGAGCGCGTCGCTACCACAGAGCAGCAGCCCCGTCCCCTGCGGGCCGTAAAGTCCCTTATGCCCCGGCATGGCAAGGAATGCGGGCGCGAGCGCGGAAAAGTCGATCGGCAGCGAGCCCGCGGATTGAGACGCGTCGATGATGAGCGGCACGCTTGCGCCGCGGCAGAGCTGCGCGATGCGCTCAATTGGTAAAATAGCGCCGAAGACATTGGACACGTGCGTGCAGATAACGGCATCGGGCTCATGCGCAAGCGCGCGCTCGAAGGCTTCGACCGTCTCCTGCGGCGAAAAAAGCGGCGCGGCGGCGACGATGACCTCCGCGCCCAGCGCGTGCAGCGGCCGCGTGACGGCGTTGTGCTCATAGCCTGAGACGACGACCCGCCCGCACGGGCGGACAAGGCTCTTGATGGCGATGTTCAGTCCATGCGTCGCGTTCATCGTGAAGACGACCTGCTCGCTCGACGGCACGGAGAAGAGCTCCGCGGCTGCGCTGCGGCAGCGAAACAGCAGCTCGTCGGCCTGCTGCGCCGCGGCATACCCGCCGCGCCCGGGTGAGCTCATCGTGCGCATCGCCTGCACGACGGCCCGCTGCACCGCAGCGGGCTTTTGAAACGTCGTGGCGGCGCTGTCGAGATAGATCATAGCGCCACCTCTTGCATGCCGTCATCCGAGACGAAAAGCATCTTGACCGGCAGCACGCCGCCCGCGCGGCAGGCCTGCATGGCGCGCGCCGCGTGGCGGCGCGGGATTTCCAGCGTATAGCCGCAGCCGCGCTCGGTGATCGCAGCGCCCGCGCGGCGGATTTTGGCAGAGATACCCGCGTCGCTCAAAAGCCGCGCCATGCGCTGGGCATGGGTGACTGAGCGCGCGGCAAAGAGATAATAGTCCATACCGATTCCCCCTCACAGCATGATATGCATGCGCGGCGGCGGTGTGCGGGCGAAAAGGGACGGGCGCTCAGGAAAAGCGTCCGTCCGAAGCGGTTTTGATTCAGTTGTCCGCGCGCTCAAGGAGCGCGATAGCGTGGGCGGCCATCCCCTCGCCGCTGCCGGTGAAGCCGAGGTGTTCCTCGGTCGTGGCTTTCACGCTCACGCGCAAGACATCGATCTGGAGCTCACGCGCGATATTCGAGCGCATCTGCTCGCGGTACGGTGCGAGTTTAGGAGATCGGAAAGCACACGTCTGAACTCCAGTCACGATCAGATCTCGTATGC
>OGMO01001035.1_pt1 | contig 19527 bp, 18 predicted proteins | sample 1573241 | NCBI WGS metagenome assembly OGMO01 (sample SAMEA2581896, study PRJEB24529) | metagenome | biome: Human gut stool | place: China | collected 2011 | reverse complement strand
ACCTGCATGTCTCCCTGCTGCCCAAGTACCGCGGCAGCGCCCCGGTGCAGTGGGCTGTGCTGAACGGTGATGCCGAAACCGGCGTTTCCATCATGCAGATGGACGAGGGCCTTGACACCGGCGATGTGCTCTGCTGCGAGAAGATCGCCATTGACCCGGAGGAGACCAGCGGCCAGCTGTTTGACCGCGTGACTGCCGTGGGTGCACGGGTACTGTGTGAGGTGGTGCCCGCCATCGCCGCCGGAACGCTGAAACCCCAACCGCAGGATCATGAGAACGCCTGCCTTGCACCTATGCTGAACAAGGAGATGGCAGAGTTCCACCTGACCGAATCGGCTGCCCACATCCACAACTGGGTGCGCGGCATGAACCCGTGGCCCGGTGCATGGTTCGTCACCTCCGGCGGCAAAAAGCTCAAGGTGATGGAGTGCCGTGCCGTGGAAGCTCACGGCGAAGCGCCCGGCACCGTGCTGGCCACAAAGCCGCTCACGGTGGCTTGCGGTGAGGGGGCCGTCCAGCTGCTGAATGTGGTGCCGGAAGGCAAAAAGCCCATGGACGGCACCGCCTTTGCGGCCGGTCAGCGCCTGAAAACGGGGGATATCCTCTGATGGCGGCGAATCCCCGCGCGGCGGCAGTGGCGGCGCTGGTGCGGCAGGAGCAGGATGGTTTTTCCAACCTTGTTCTGGATGCCGAACTCAAGCGCCAGCAGCTGGAAGGCCGCGATAAAGCTTTTGCCAGCGCCATCTTTTACACGGTGCTGGAACACCGGGGCACGCTGGACTACATCCTGTGCCAGTTCCTGCCCAAGGGCCTTGCCAAGCTGGATGCACCGGTGCGCGAAATATTGCGCGCGGCGCTGGCGCAGGCCCGCTATATGCAGGTGCCGGTGTCCGCTGCGGTGAACGAAGCCGTCAAGCTGACCCGTGCCTTCAAAAAATCCAGCGCATCCGGTCTGGTCAACGCCGTGCTGCGCAAGGCGTGCAGCTACGACCTGAGCACCGCAAGCTTCAAAAACGAAGTGGAGCGGCTCATGGTGCTTGGCTCTGCCGGGCGGGATGTGGCGGAATTTCTGCACAAAAACTACCCGGACGAAGCACTGGATATCCTTACCTACAAGGCCGACGGCGGCATGACCAGCCTGCGGGCGAACCCGCTGAAAGGCAGCGCCGATGAGCTTTGTGCAAAGCTGCTGGCTTCCGGCGCAAAGGAAGCAAAGCGGGGCATTGTGCCCGGCAGTGTGCTGGCCCGCTTCGAGGGCAGCCCGGCGGAAAATGAGCTGTTCCGGCAGGGGTACTTCCATGTGGAAGGGCAGGCCAGCCAGCTGGCGGCGCTCTGCGTGGACGCACAGCCCGGAGAAACAGTCATCGACCTGTGCGCCGCGCCCGGCGGCAAGACCATCCTGCTGGCCGAGCAGATGCACAGCACCGGCAGGCTTTACAGCTGCGATGCCGCCGAGAACCGCGTGGGCCTGATCCGCACGGCAGTGCAGCGCATGGGCCTTACCAATGTGGAAGCCCTGTGCAACGATGCCACAAAGGTGAACCCGGCCCTGCCGCAGGCCGACCGCATTTTAGCGGATGTGCCCTGCAGCGGCCTTGGCATTCTGGCAAAAAAGCCGGATCTGCGCTACAAAAAGCTGGAACCGGCCCGCGAAGCTGAATTATTGGCCACGCAGTCGGCCATCCTCGATACGGCGGCACAGCTGCTGAAAGCGGGCGGCAGGCTGGTGTACTCCACCTGCACCATCGACCCGGCAGAAAACCAGCAGCAGATCGCGGCATTTCTGGCCCGCCACCCGGAGTTTACGGTGGTGGAGCCTGCCGCAGCGCTGCCCGCCGGGATGACGGCAGGGGAGCACGGCGCGCTTTCGGTGCCCACCCGTACCGGCATGGACGGTTTTTTCCTGTGTGCCATGCAGAAAAACGGGGAAAAGCTGCAATGAAACAGGTGGCTTGTTCGTAAAAAACAATAGGAGAACACAATGGAACAAAAACGCTGTATCTCTTCCTTTACGCTGGCAGAGCTGACCGCTGAACTGAAAGCGATGGGTCAGCCGGGCTTCCGGGCAAAGCAGATCTTCCACTGGGTGCATCAGAAGCTGGTCACCGAGTTTTCTGCCATGACCGACCAGCCCAAGACCCTGCTGGCAAAGCTGGAAGAAAGCTTCTACATTGCCGCGCCCAAGATCGAGCGCAGGCAGGAAGCAAAGGATGGCACGGTAAAATATCTGCTGCGCATGGCAGACGGCAACTGCATCGAGACCGTCGTGATGCGCTACCACTACGGCAACACGGTGTGTGTGTCCACGCAGGTGGGCTGCCGCATGGGCTGCCGCTTCTGCGCGTCCACCCAGGCGGGCCGCGTGCGCGATCTGGAAGCAGGCGAGATCTGCTCTGAGATCTACACCGCCCAGAAGGATATCGGGGAGCGCATTTCCCACATCGTGCTCATGGGCATTGGCGAACCGCTGGATAACTTTGACGAAGTGATGAAGTTTCTGGAGAACATCACCTCGCCCGAGGGCGTGAACATCGGGATGCGCAACATCAGCCTTTCTACCTGCGGTCTGGTGCCCAAGATCGACCAGCTGGCCGAGAAAAAGCTGCAGCTGACCCTCTCGGTGTCGCTGCACGCACCCAACAATGAAATTCGCAGCGGCATGATGCCGGTGAACGATGCCTATCCCGTGGAAGTGCTGATGCAGGCCGTGCGCCGCTATCAGGATACCACCGGCCGCCGCGTGAGCTTTGAATATTCCATGGTGCGCGGTGTCAATGATTCCGATGCCTGCGCCAAACAGCTGGCAAACCTGATCCGAGGCATGGGTGCCCATGTGAACCTGATCCCCATCAACCCGGTGGACGGCAGCCCGTACTCGGCCACCGATGCAGCCAACGTGCACCGCTTCCAGCAGAAGCTGGAGAGCCTTGGCGTGAACGCTACGGTGCGCCGCCGCCTTGGCAGCGAGATCAGCGCCGCATGCGGCCAGCTGCGCCGTGACGAAATGAACGGGAAAGCGTAAATATTAAAGGGAGAAGCCTATGAAACTTGCAGGAAAAACGGATGTCGGCAGGGTCCGGCAGGATAATCAGGACGATTATCGCGCAGGAGAACTGCCCGGCGATGCCGCATGGCTGCTGGTATGCGACGGCATGGGCGGTGCACGCGGCGGCAGGGAAGCCAGCCAGAGCGCGTGCGATGTGATCGAGCACTGCTTTCAGGAGCAGTATGCTTCCAAGTGCCTGCCCGGCGAAGAGGAGACCTTTTTGAAAAAGAGCCTGCTCAGCGCCAACCGCTTTGTGTTCCAGAAGGCCCTGCGTGAGGAATCGCTGGCGGGCATGGGCACCACGGCTGTGTGCGCACTGGTGCGCGGCGGCAAGGTGTTCCTGTGTCATGCAGGCGACTCGCGGGCGTACCTGTACCGGGACGGCAGGCTTGCCCAGCTCACCCACGACCACTCCTATGTGCAGGAGCTGGTGGACTGCGGCACCATTACCGTGGAGGAAGCCGAGCACCACCCCCAGAAGAACATCATCACCAAGGCGCTGGGCGTGGACTACCGGCTGGACTCGGAGTTCACCACCGCACCGCTGCAGAAAGGGGATATCCTGCTGCTGTGCTCGGACGGCCTGACCAATGCCGTGCCCAGAGAACAGCTGGAACAGCTGCTGCGCACCGGCAGGTTCTACGACCTGCCGGACCTTCTGATCCGCACGGCCAACGAGAACGGCGGCCCGGATAACATCACCGCGCTGCTGCTGTGTGTGGAGGAGGTGCGCTGATGGACAACCTGATCGGCAAAAAGCTGGACGGCCTGTATGAGGTGCGGGAGCTGATCGGTTCCGGCGGCATGGCAAACGTCTACAAGGCGGTCATGCTGGGGCACAACGGTCCGGTGCCTGCCGGTACCGTGGTGGCGGTAAAGGTGCTGCGGCAGGAGTATATGCACGACCCGGACCTTGTGCGCCGCTTTAAGAATGAATCCAAGGCCATCTCGCTGCTGAACCACCCCAACATCGTAAAAGTGTACGATGTATCGGTGAATGATGATCTGCAGTATATCGTGATGGAATATGTGGACGGCATGACATTGCGCGAGTACCTTAACCAGCGCGGCGGCAGGCTGACCAACCGGGAGACCGTGCACTTCATCTCCCAGATCTTAAAGGCGCTGGAACATGCCCACGCCAACGGTGTGGTGCACCGGGACATCAAGCCCCAGAACATCATGCTTCTGGACAACGGCCAGCTGCGCATGATGGATTTTGGCATTGCGCGCATCTCCCGTGCCGAGAACCAGCTGCTGAGCGGCAAGGCCATGGGCAGCGTGCACTATATCAGCCCGGAGCAGGCCAAGGGCGATGAGACCGACTGCACCAGCGATATCTACTCGGTGGGCGTGATGATGTACGAGATGCTCAGCGGTCATCTGCCCTTTGATGCAGACGACATGGTGGAAGTTGCCATCAAGCAGATCTCCGATCAGCCGAAGTCTTTGCACGAGATCGCGCCGGAGGTGCCGAATGCACTGGTGGAGATCACCGAAAAGGCCATGGCAAAGCTGCCGCAGAACCGCTACGCATCCGCCCGCGAAATGCTGGATGCGCTGGACACCTACGTGCACAACCCCTCCGTGATGTTCGAGTACAAGTATATTACAGAAGATGCTCCCGAAAAGGTGGTGAAACGTACCATGAACCAGAACCGTGCAAACCGTCAGGCCGAAAAGCCTGTGCCCCGCGGCAAAAAGGCCGCACCGCGCAAGAAAAAGCGCACCATCTTCCTGCCGGCACTGTTCGGCGTTACCATTGCATTTGCACTGGCGTGCCTTGCGCTGTGCTGGATGATCCTGAACGATTCCTCCAACCTGATGAACAACAAGGCCGATATCACGCTGGGCGATTATATCGGCATGACGCAGGACGAGGCTGCTGCCACCGAGCAGGTGGTCTCCGGCCAGATCAGCGTTACCTGGGAGCAGGAGTACAACAGTAACTATGCGGCGGGCTATATCTATAAGCAGTCGCCGGTGTCCGGCCGCACGGTGCGCGAGGGCCAGAATGTGACCCTGACTGTGAGCCTTGGCACCCAGTACGTTACCGTGCCGGACCTGACCAACTATGTGCAGGCCGATGCAGAGCAGCAGCTCAAGGAGCTGGGTGTCTCGGTGCTGGTAACGCAGGCTGTGGATACCTCTGTGGCATCCGGCGCGGTGATCCGCACCGACCCGGCGGCGGGCAGTCAGGTGGCTGCAGGCAGCACTGTGGTGATGTATATCAGCCGCCCGCAGGTGGCAACCACCACCAAGGTGCCCTCGCTGACCGGCATGAGCACCGCTGATGCCCGCACCCTGCTGGTGCAGAACCATCTGGGCCTTGGCAGCCAGACCGAGCAGTACAGCGACCAGCCGGTGGGTACTGTCATCAGTCAGAACCCGGCGGCAGGCTCTACCACAAAGCTGAACGGCCGCGTGAACATTGTGGTAAGCGCAGGGCCGGAGCCTGCACCGGAACCGGAAGCACCCAGCGACAGCACCACCGGCGGCGACTGGTGGAGCGGCCTGTTTGGCAGCGGCTCCTCTTCTTCCAGCACCGAGACCGGCACCGAACAGGGCACAGCGGGCAGCGGCGACTCTTCGCAGAAACCGCTGACCGACTGGTGGTCCTCGCTGCTGAGCTGACGGAGGCGTGCATGAAGGGATATATCACAAAGGGCATCGGCGGCTTTTACTATGTAAAAACGCCGGAGGGCATTGTGGAGTGCAAGCCCCGCGGCATTTTCCGCAAACAGAAGATCACGCCGGTGGCGGGCGATGAGGTGACGCTGGAGACCGAGAACGGTGCAGCCGTCATTGCCGGGATCGCACCGCGCAAAAATGTGTTCGTGCGGCCTCCGGTGGCAAATCTGGATGTGCTGTTCCTTGTGGCCAGCACCACCCAGCCCACGCCCAGCACGCTGGTGCTGGATAAGCTTGCCGCCATTGCGGTGGACAAGGGCGTGCAGCCGGTGATCGTGTGCACCAAGGGCGACTTGGCCGAGGCGGAATTCCTGCGTAAGGCCTACGAAAAATCGACCCTGCCGTTCATCCGCATCGATTACGAGACCGGCGGCGGGCTGGACGAGGTGAAGCAGTGGATCAGCGGCAGGCTGTGTGCGTTCTGCGGCAACTCCGGCGTGGGAAAATCCACCCTTTTGAACCACCTGCTGCCGGAAGCAGAGCGCGAGACCAGTGCCATCAGCCAGAAGCTGGGCCGCGGCCGCCACACCACCCGTGAGGTGACGATCTATGAAGCCTTTGGCGGGCGCATTGCGGATACGCCGGGCTTTGCCAGTCTGGAAGCGAACCGCGCCGGGTTCATCCCCAAGGAAAATCTGGAGCATGCGTTCCCGGAGTTCGGGCCTTATCTGGGCCAGTGCCAGTTCACCGGCTGCTCCCACCGCAGCGAAAAAGGCTGTGCCGTGCGCGCCGCACTGGCCGAGGGCAGGCTCTCCCAGACCCGGTACGACAGCTACTGCGCCATGTACGAGGAAGTCAAGGACGTGAAGGATTGGCAGCGCCCGAAAGTATAAAGGATAAGGAAGAGATTCATGTCACGCTGTGTGATCATTTCGGCCTGCCCGGTTTCTCCGGAGCTGGCAGAGGCCCTGCGGCCGGACGACTTTATCATTGCCTGTGATGCAGGCTACCGCAACTGCGCACCTCTGGGGCGTAGACCCAACATCATCGTGGGCGACTTTGACACCGCCCCCTGCCCGGAACAGCAGGACGACGATATCATCGTGCTGCCCCATGTGAAGGACGATACCGACACCGAGTATGCCGCAAAGCTGGTCTCGGAAAAGGGCTTTGACGAGGTGCTGCTGCTGGGTGGCCTTGGCGGCAGACGGGTGGAGCACACCCTTGCAAACCTGTGCACCGGCCTTGGGCTGGAACAGCGCGGTGTGCGCACCACCCTGCTGGATGAGCGCAGCCGCATCACCTACGTGATGCCCGGCGAGACCCGCTGCTACCCGAAGGAGAGGTACTTCTTCTTCTCGGCCTTCCCGATGGAGGGCAGGGCGCAGGGCGTGTGCGAGCGCGGCTCCTACTATGAGCTGACCGATGCGGAGCTGACCGCCAGCTACCCGCTGGGTGTCAGCAACGAGTACGCCGAAGGTTCGGACTGCATCACCATCTCCACCCGCAGCGGTGCGCTGGTGGTGGTGGAGACCATCGCAGACTGAGCGCTGCTGTCCTTGCCGGAACGTTCCGGCCCCTGCCTGCATAGGATGGGCCAGAAAACGGAAAGGCGGGGAGCATATGCAGGTAGTTGTGATCCGAAGCCCCAAGGCGCTGCGCGGCATTCTGCGCAGACTGTTCGGCATTCAAAAACAGTAAAAAAGATCCCCTCGCTGCTGGTCGGCGGGGGGATCTTGCTTCATAATACTCCTTTTTATTGCGTCAGGGCGTTGTAACAGGCATCGAACGCCTGCATAAAATCAGTGATCTCCTGTTCCGTGGTCAGGTGGCTCAGGCTGATGCGCCACGAGGACAGCGCGTTACGCCGGTCATGGCTCACGGCAAACACGGCGCGGGAGGGCAGGCCGTCCGAAGAGCAGGCCGATTTGACCGAGACGCATACGCCCCTGGCATCCAGCTCCCGCTGGAACACGGTGCCCTTCACGTTCTGTACGCTCAGGTTTAAAATCTGCGGCACGGCGGTGTCCGGGCTGTTGATGCGCACCTTGGGGTATTGGGCAAGCCCGGTGCGCAGGCGGGCGTTCAGGGCGCGGATGTGCTCCACCCGGGCGGGCAGCTCGCTCACTGCCTTTTCCAGCGCCAGCGCCAGCGAACAGGCCAGCGCCACGGTGGGGGTGCCGCTGCGGTAGAGGGTGGTGCTCTCGCCGCCATGGATGAGCGGCTCCAGCGCAAGGCCGCGCCGCTTGACCAGCACACCGATGCCGTTCAGCCCGTAGAACTTGTGGGCGGTCAGGCTCATGGTGTCGATGCCCGCAAAGCTGACCGGCAGCTTGCCCACGGCCTGTGTGGCATCCACATGGAAGTGGCAGTGGGGGCAGGCCTTCAACATTTCCGCGATCTCGGCCACCGGCTGCACCACGCCCAGCTCACTGTCCACGGCAGTGACGGCCACCAGAATGGTGTCCGGGCGCAGCAGTTCTTTCAGGTGGGCAAGGTCCACCGTGCCGTCCTGCCGGATGTCCACAAGGTCGATCTCATATCCCTGCTCCTGCAGGGCGGTCAGGCTGCCGCTCACCGAGGAGTGCTCCAGCGGGGTGGAAATGATGTGTCTGCCATGGTGGCGCTCCAGCCGGGCGATGCTCTTGATGGCAAAGTTGTTGGCCTCGCTGGCACCGGATGTATAGATGATCTCGGCGGGCTGCACATTCAGACTGCGGGCAATGCTCTGGGTGGCGGCATCGATGGCAGCCTTTGCGGCAGTGCCTGCTGCGTGGCGGGAATTGGCATTGCCCGGGAAATTGCGCTCCACCTCGCAAAAGCGCTGTAAAACCGCTTCGTCTACCGGGGTATTGGCGGAATAATCCAGATAGATCATAAACTCTCCTGATAATTCTCTTATAATACAGATTACAATGGTAGGTTATATTATAGTGCGCTTTGGGCCGGATTGCAAGAGAAGCGGTGCAAACTTCCGGGCTGGAAATACAGGAGAATTAAGCAAAATAGTTGCACGGCGGCAAAAAGTCTGCTATAATCTCTTGAAGGACTGCCCGCTGCGGCCTTTTGCGGGGCTTTTGGCGGCGGTTTGGAAAGAGCCTGAATGAAAGGGGGAGCGCACCATGCTGCACAAGAATCATCGACTGCGCTGTATTGCACTTCTCATTTCCGGGCGGGATCATTGTTCCCAAATTTCAAGGGCATTGCCGTTTTGCTGACGGCGGTGCCTCTTTTTTTGGGCTGCGAGTTCTGTAGGAGGCAGAAAAACTTCATGAGCGAAAAGATCGATTACTCCAAAGGCATTTACGACGCGCGCCAGCTGGGCGCAGGCCGCATGTTCATTCTGGGCGTGCAGCACATGTTTGCCATGTTCGGCGCAACGGTGCTGGTGCCGCTGCTCACCGGCCTGAGCGTTTCCACCACCCTGCTGTGCGCAGGTCTGGGCACCCTGCTGTTCCACCTCATTACCAAAAAGAAGGTGCCTGCATTCCTCGGCTCCTCCTTTGCGTATCTGGGCGGCTTCTCCATCGTGGCCCCTATGCTGGCAGATGCAGACGGCAACCTGACCGTGGCCAATACCAAGATGCTGCCCTACGCCTGCGCCGCCGTCGCATTTTCCGGTCTGGTGTATCTGGTGGCCAGCCTGCTGATCTCCACCTTCGGCATCCGCCGCATCATGCGGTTCTTCCCGCCGGTGGTCACTGGCCCCATTATCATTTCCATCGGCCTGATCCTGGCCCCCTCTGCTATCAAAAACTGCCAGTCCAACTGGATCCTGGCCTTTGTGGCACTGGGTGTCGTGATCGTGTGCAACATCTGGGGCAAGGGCATGGTCAAGATCCTGCCCATCCTCATCGGCGTGCTGGTCTCCTACGCAGTGGCACTGGTCACCGGCGCAGTGGACTTCCAGAAGATCTCCGAGGCCGCTTGGCTGGGCATCCCCCTGCACAAAGAGGCTATGGGTCTGTTTGCCATTGACGGCAGCCCGGAGTTCATCAGTGCGCTGTTCACCATTATCCCCATCGCACTGGCTACCATGATGGAGCACGTTGGCGATATTGCCGCCATCAGCGCCACCGTTGGCCACAACTATATCAATGACCCCGGCCTGAACCGCACCTTGATGGGCGATGGTCTGGCCACCACCATGGCTGGTCTGCTGGGCGGCCCCGCCAACACCACCTACGGCGAGAACACCGGCGTGCTGGCACTGAGCAAGATCTACGACCCGCTGGTCATCCGCATTGCCGCTGTGCTGGCTATCATCCTGAGCTTCAGCCCCAAGTTTGAGGCCGTCATCAACACCATCCCTACCGGCATCATCGGCGGTATCAGCTTCGTGCTGTATGGCATGATCTCTGCCATCGGTGTGCGCAACGTGGTGGAAAACCGCGTGGACTTCACCAACAGCCGCAACCTGATCGTTGCCGCCGTCATTCTGGTGTGCGCACTGGGCTTCAACTCTGTGGGCGGCGTTGGCTTTACCGTTGGTAACGTCACCATCAACCTGTCCGGTCTGGCTGTGGCTGCGATTGCAGGTATCCTGCTCAACGCTATCCTGCCCGGCAACGACTACGAGTTTGACGCTACCGCCGGTTCTGACGCTGCTACCAGCGGCAACCTGCAGGTCTGATCCTCGGGAATGCGTCCAGTTTTCTGTAAGGAAATTTGGGCATCCTGCCAGATTTCAATAAATAGGAATAATTCTTAAAAATATACTTGACTAACTAGGAATTATTCGCTATAATAGAGCCATGGAAAGGGAAGTACACAAAGCCCCCTTCCATGGCTCTTTCTATACCCGGCAGCGCGGCTGCCCAGCATAGAAGCAACAGGCGGGTGGTTTCCGTCCTGTATCATTTTTAACAGATCGAATGGAGGTAAATTCTTATGAAGAAGTACGTTTGCACCGTTTGTGGTTATATCGCTGAGGGTGAGATCCCCGCTCAGTGCCCCGTTTGCAAGGCTCCCGCTTCCGCTTTTGTGGAGAAGAAGGGCAACACCTATGTCACCGAGCATGTTGTTGGCATCGGCAAGGCAGAGGGTGTGCCGCAGGAGATCGTTGATGGTCTGCGCGCAAACTTCGAGGGTGAGTGCAGCGAGGTCGGTATGTATCTGGCTATGGCTCGCGTGGCAGAGCGTGAGGGCTATCCCGAGATCGCCGAGGCCTACAAGCGTTATGCTTACGAAGAGGCTGACCACGCATCCCGCTTTGCAGAGCTGCTGGGCGAGGTCGTGACCGACAGCACCAAGAAGAACCTGATGATGCGTGCCGAGGCTGAGTGCGGTGCCTGTGCCGGTAAGATGGATCTGGCCAAGAAGGCTAAGGCACTGAATCTGGACGCCATCCACGATACCGTCCATGAGATGGCAAAGGATGAAGCCCGTCACGGCCGTGGCTTCGAGGGCCTGCTGAAGCGCTACTTCAACACTGAAGTCTGATAAGGGTTCCCCAGTTATCTATTCTGCCCGCTGCAAGGACATTCCGCCTTGCAGCGGGCTTTTTTGACGTTTCAGGCTTAAAAAGCGGCGCAGAACCTCCGGTAAGCGTTTTATACAGATTTTTTGTTTGGTGGGCAAACTGTGGGCAAAACTCGCTGATTTGTTCAGTTCTGACCTCTTTTTTGCTTTTGCCCACATAAAGTCCGAAAGTTGGCTTGTGGCCTAGAAAAATCGGCTATAAATATAATCCTCGATGTGGGCAGACTATTTGACTGTTAAAACAATATATGGTAGAATCATGCCGTAAGAACAAAACTCTTTGATAGAAGAGTAAAGGCATGAGTGTGGTCAGAAAAAGAGGCGGCAAGCACTCATATTACATAGACCTTGGCGTGATCGACAAAGAGAGTATCCAAAAGGAAAAAGGCGGCCTTGCAATTAAAAAATATACGGGAGAAATCAATATGTTTAAGTTCGGGTTGACTAAGGTTTGCCGTGCTGTTTTGGGCATGGTTCTTGCCGCAGTTGTTGCTACTGGCGTTGTTGGCAGCGTCAATGACGTGACGAAATTCGACAAGAAAGAACCGGTCATTTCTAACTCCGCTGCGAATGTCAACGATATGGCATCCGACATTTTGACCGGAAAGACTTTATATGTTGCAGGCGACAGCATTGCCTATGGTACCGGCAGCGAAGGCGGATTTGGAAAAGCAGTAGCGCGAAAGTATGGGATGACCTTTATAAATGAGGCTGCGGACGGCGCAACGCTGGCACCGAACATTGCAGACAACGTGAATGGCGGCACCAGAGCCTGCATCTGCACAATCGTGACAAGCTCCGATGCGCTGGAAAAAGCAGATTACATCCTGCTGGAGGGCGGCATCAATGATGCGTGGAACAAAGCCGCAGTCGGCACACTGACCGAGGGCTTTACTGCCGTTTACGATGAAATGACCATGACGGGTGCGCTGGAAAAGACACTGGAATATCTGGCCAAAAATCACAGCGAGAAGCGTGTGGCTTATGTATTCCCGCACGGCGGACTGTTTGCTGAAAGTGATAACTGGTACAAGACCTATAAACCTGCCATCCTTGCAGTACTGCAAAAGTGGGACGTGCCCTATGTTGATATTGAAGAAAGTGCCCCTCCTATGGGGCCATACGGTAGCAGCAGATTGAGTGATAAATATACCAGTGACGGCATACACCCCAATGCGGCGGGCTACGAGCAGCTTTACATGGAACCCATCGCAGCATTGTTGATGAACTTATAATATATCCCCCTGTTGGCTCTGCATTGTTATGGCACTGTATAGCTGGCAGGGTTATTTTTATCGAAGGCGTAAAAGAGAAAATACATCGCCCCATGCAAAAAAGGCAGCTGCGCAAAAATCTGCGCAGCTGCCTCTTTTTGCATTTGTGGTGGCTGAACCTTACTGGATACCGGTAACAGGGTAATCCTGTGCCTCCACGGCCTTCTTCAGCACCTCATCGTCCACCTCTGCGTTCAGGGTAACGATGGCAGTACCGGCTTCGTGGCTGACAACAGCCTCGTCCACCTGCGGCAGAGCTTCCAGTGCCTTCTTGACGCGGGCTTCACAGTGGGGGCACATCATGCCTTCTACGGTCAGGGTCTTTTTCATAGCAATCTTCTCCTTTTGAGTTGTATCTTCCTCCGCTGCGGGCTGCACAAGGGCAGCGGGCAGGGCAGGGACGTGTTTGGGCGGGTGGTCACGCTTTGCGCTGTGCAGGTCAAACAAGTTCAGCCGCAAGGCGTTGCTCACCACGCAGAAGCTGGAAAGGCTCATGGCAGCTGCGCCGAACATGGGGTTCAGCGTCAGCCCCAAGGGGATGAACACACCGGCTGCCAGCGGAATGCCGATGATGTTATAGATAAACGCCCAGAACAGGTTTTCGTGGATGTTGCGCAGGGCAGCGCGGCTCAGCCGGATGGCGGCGGGCACGTCCGACAGCTTGGAGTTCATCAGTACTACGTCTGCGGCGTCAATGGCCACGTCTGTGCCTGCGCCGATGGCAATGCCGGTGTCAGCGTGGGTCAGGGCAGGGGCGTCGTTGATGCCGTCGCCCACCATGGCAACCTTGCCGTACTTCTGCAGCTGTCGGATAACGGCCTCCTTGCCCTCGGGCAGCACGCCCGCAATCACCTCGTCAACCCCGGCCTGTCGACCGATGGCCTCGGCGGTGCGCTGGTTGTCGCCGGTCAGCATCACGACCCGGATACCCATATTTCGCAGCTCCCGGATGGCCTGCGGGCTGTCCTCCTTGATGGTATCTGCTACCGCGATAACGCCCAGCAGATGGTCAGCGCCGCCAAAGAAGAGGGGCGTCTTACCCTGCGCAGCCAGTGCGGAAGCCTCAGTTTGCAGCGCAGCGGGGATAGCAACCTTTGTGCCAATAAAAGCAGCGCTGCCGCCAAAGATCTCCTTGCCCTCCAGCTTGGCGGTAAGGCCGTTGCCCGGCAGGGCGATAAAATCGGTAACAGAGGGCAGCTCCAGCTGCTTTTCCTCCGCATAGGCCAGCACTGCCCGCGCCAGCGGGTGCTCGCTGCGGCCCTCCAGCGCGGCTGCCAGCGTGAGCAGTTCGGTCTTGGTCACGCCCACAGCGGGCAGAAGGTCGGTGACGGTAGGTTCGCCGCAGGTGATGGTGCCGGTCTTGTCCAGCGCCACGATGCGGGTACGCCCGGCCTCCTCCAGCGCCGCAGCGGTCTTGAACAGGATGCCGTTTTTTGCGCCCAGGCCGTTGCCCACCATAATAGCCACCGGCGTTGCCAGACCCAGCGCACAGGGGCAGCTGATGACCAGCACCGAGATGCCCCGCGCCAGCGCGTAGCCGACGTCCCACCCCAGCAGCAGCCAGACAAGGGTGGTGACCACTGCAATGCTGATGACCGCAGGCACGAAAAAGCCGGATACGGTATCTGCGATCTTTGCAATGGGTGCCTTGGTGGCGGCGGCATCGCTGACCATGCGGATGATCTGCGCCAGCGTGGTGTCCTCGCCCACGCGGGTGGCGCGGCACTGCAGATAGCCGGACTGGTTGGTGGTGGCGGCGCTTACCTTATCGCCCACGGCCTTGTCCACCGGGATGCTCTCGCCGGTCAGGGCGCTCTCGTTTACGGCACTGCTGCCCTCCAGCACAATGCCGTCCACCGGGATGTTCTCACCCGGGCGCACCACAAAGATATCCTCTTTCTGCACCTGTTCAATGGGCACGGTCACCTCGGTGCCGTCCCGCAGCAGGGTGGCGGTTTTGGGGGCAAGCTTCATCAGGCTCTTGAGTGCATCGGTGGTCTTGCCCTTGGAGCGCGCCTCCAGCATCTTGCCCACGGTGATAAGGGTCAAAATCATGGCGGCAGACTCAAAATAGAACTCCATCATGTAGTGCATGACCAGTTCTTCCTTGCCGTGCAGCTGTGCATCGGTCATGGCAAACAGGGCGTAGGTGCTCCACACAAAGCTTGCCATCGAGCCCATGGCTACCAGCGTATCCATGTTGGGGGAGCGATGCACCAGCCCCTTGAAGCCGTTGATGAAAAACTTCTGGTTGATCACCATCACGATGCCTGCCAGCAACAGCTGTACCAGTCCCATGGCGATGTGGTTGCCGTCAAACCAGCGGGGCAGCGGCCAGCCCCACATCATGTGCCCCATGGAAAAGTACATCAGTACCAGCAAAAAGCCCAGCGAGGCGACAAGCCGCCGCTTCAGCTTGGGCGTTTCGTGGTCTGCTAGAGCATCCAGCTCTGCGCTGGTGCTGGCCGCTGCGGCAGCCTTTTTGGGGCTTGCGCCGTAACCGGCCTGCTCCACGGCGTGGATAATGGCGGCATCCTCAGCGGTGCCTTCTACGCCCATGGAGTTGGTCAGCAGGCTTACCGAACAGCCGGTGACGCCCGGCACGCTCTTTACGGCCTTTTCTACCCGGGCAGAGCAGGCCGCGCAGCTCATGCCGGTAACGTTGAATTGTTCCATTGTTGTTTCTCCTTGTGGTCAGTTTGCCCGGCGGGCGGTCATTTCATCAGCTTGGGCAGCAGCCGGAGCAACTCTTCCAGCTTTTCGTCGCTACCGGCACGCAGGTCGTCCGCCACACAGCTGCCGATATGCTGCGCCAGCAATTCCCGGGAAAAGCTGTTCAGCGCCGCATTGGCTGCGGCTACCTGTACCAGAATGTCCACACAGTAGGCGTCCTTTTCCAGCATCCCGCGGATACCGCGTACCTGTCCTTCAATGCGGTTCAGCCGGTTAAGCAGAGCTTTGTATTCCTCCGGGCTGCGCTCTTTGTGGCGGCAGCAGCAGGGGACAGCAGGATCTGCCACAGCGTCCGCTTCCGGCGTATCAACGCAGCAGTGCTTTTGGGTCTCTTCCATATCGGAATCGCTCCTTTCATAAACCCCTATGGGGTATGCTTTCTTGCAACAGCAGTATAGCACATAATATCCGACAATTCAAGTAGGAAATGAAATATAAATAGTACAGCTGACAAAAAATGGTTCAGAAACGCCGCAGGCGTTTCTGAACCATAAATTAAAAGATGAAATTCCGCTGAACATGGCCAGAGCGCACGCGGAGGCCATTCAAAACCGCTGCATATAAGAAAACGAGGGAAGCCCGCAGGCTTTCCCTCGTTGTAAGCTCTTACTTTACTTCCAGAATGCGCGGTGCAAACAGGCTCCACATCTTGCCCCACCAGTACCAGTCGTGGGATACGTCACCGCCCCAGATCTCCAGATGAGCGGGCATGCCCTGCTCCTTCAGCAGATCAGCCAGTGCCTGTGTGTCGTCCAGTGCATCGCCCTCGTAGGCACCCTGACCGGCGCAGAGGATCAGGCTGTTCTCCTCAGCCTTGGCCAGCGCAGGCTTGTTGGCAATGCCGTTCTCCTGCAAATAGGCAAGGGGAGCGCAGCGCAGCACCATGTCATCGCTGTCGGTGCCCCAGAAGCGGGTCAGGTCGTAGATGCCGCCCATGCCCACAGCACCTGCAAACAGGGTGGGACGGCGCAGACGGCAGTGGACGGCGTGGTAAGCGCCCAAGTCTACACCGGCAGTCCAGATCCGGGTGCCCTTTTTGGCGTTGTTCAGGGTCAGAATACGGGGAGCAAGCTCAGCGGTCAGGTAGACGAAATACTTCTCCTGCAGCTCGGCGCGGCGGCGCTGGGGCAGATCACCGTTCAAAAGGCCCTCGCCGTCCATGGCATCTGCGCAGAACAGCTGCACCTTACCCTCGTTCAGCAGCTGGGCAATGGCATCGGGCATTCCGTTGTTCTCCCAGTCATAAAAACGGCCGCCGCGGGCGGGCAGTGCCAGCACCGGCACACCGGCATGGCCGTACACCTTAAACTCCATCTCACGGCCCAGAACCGTGCTCCACTCTTTGTAATAGGTACCCTGGATCATAAATCAAGCACTCCTTATTTTATCATTCACCGGCCCGGGCACAGTCGCTGCGCACCGGTGCCGGATTTGGAAGCTATAATCAGACAAACTGGTTGCGCTGCGGGTCGTAATCGTAGCCCACAGCGTGCAGCTTTGCGCACAGACCGGCCTTGTCGGCCTCCAGATCTTCGCACAGAGCATCGAGATCCTTATACTGATCCCGCAGTTTCAGGTTCACCACGCTCAGCAGCATGATGGGATCAACAGGCAAAGACATTTTATTCCTCTCCTTGCGGCAAATAAAAAAGCCGGCCACTCGACAAAGTGACCGGCCACATACACCAAATTAGACAGCGCGGGTAACTTTGCCAGCGCGCAGGCAACGGGAGCATGCGTAGACATACTTGGGAGAGCCCTCCACGACCGCCTTGACACGACGGACATTCGGCTTCCAGGTACGGTTGGAACGGCGATGAGAGTGAGAGACCTTGATACCAAAGGTAACACCCTTGCCGCAGCATTCACACTTAGCCATGGTAATTGCACCTCCTACAGTGAAGTATGGAATCAAAATAATCAGCTTGACTATTTTACCAGAGATACAAAGAAAAAGCAAGTCTTTTTTTAAATTTTCTGTAGCTTTTTGCATTCCTAGTGCTGTGGGGCTTGTGCAGGGCACAAAAAAATAGTATTATAAAGAAAGAAATTCGTTTTGACAGGAGATTTACATGACCACACAGGCAACCTATTATATCATCCGCGCACTGGTGGCGCTGGTGGCCATTCCGTTCCACGAGGCTGGCCATGCGCTGGCAGCATGGCTGCTGGGCGATGCCACCGCCAAACGCGAGGGGCGTCTTTCGCTGAATCCCTTTGCACACTTTGACCTGCTGGGCACCCTGTGCATGGTGTTTGCAGGCGTGGGCTGGGCAAAGCCTGTATCCACCAACCCCCGCAACTTCAAAAACCCCAAGTGGGGCATGGCGCTTACGGCACTGGCAGGCCCTGTGGCAAACCTTGTGCTGGCTTACCTTGGCATGGTGGCATGGAAGGTAATGTACTACTGGGCGCCGGTCAATAACGTTACCATTTACATTGCCATGTTCCTGCGCTATCTGGTGCTGATGAACGTCAGCCTTGCGGTGTTCAACCTGATTCCGGTGCCGCCGCTGGACGGCAGCCGCATTCTGCTGGTGGTACTGCCGCAGCGCATCTACTTTGGCCTGATGCAGTACGAAAAATATATCATGATCGTCATGCTGGCAGCGGTTTGGGGCGGTTTTCTGGATATGCCGCTCTACTACCTGAACAACGTAGTGTGGTCGCTTTTGGGTGCAGGCACCGGCTATATCGATAAGATCGCCTACACCGTTTATGCCAGCAGCCTTGGGGCGGTGATCTGAGTGGCAGAGGAATTGACCTTCCATCTGGAAGATTTTGACGGCCCGCTGGAATTATTGCTGGCTCTGGTGGCCAAGCATAAGATGGACCTGCACAATATCCCCATTTTGCAGCTCATCGACCAGTACACCCGCACCGTGGAGCAGGCTGACCCCGACCCCGAGACCGCCAGCGCCTTCATTGAGATGGCGGCGCATCTGGTGGAAATGAAAAGCTTTCTGTTGCTGCCCCGCAGCGAAGAGGGCGAGCGCATGAAACAGGAGCTCACCGGCCAGCTGATCGAGTACGACCAGTGCCGCCGCATGGCAGAGCTGCTGCGCGCAAAAGGGAAGGCTGCCCCGGTGTTCGTGCGCCGTCCCATGGAAGTGGAGTGGGATAACACCTACGCATTGCACCACGCCCCGCAGATCTTGGCGGATTACTGGCAGGCGTTGGCAGGCCGCACCAAGACCCGCCGCGTGCCCACTCAGCAGCAGTTTGAGCCGCTGGTTACCGCGCCTATGGTGTCGGTCACCAGCCGAGTGGTGTACATCCTGCGCCGGATGCTGGGCGGAACCGTGGCAAAAATGGAGCAGTTGTTTTCCCGCAGCCAGAGCCGCAGCACTAACGTAGCTACCTTTCTGGCGCTGCTGGAGCTGGTGCGCGGCGGACGCATCGCGTTGGACGGCCGGGGAGCGCTGACCATGCGCCGCACCCGCCCGGAACGCAATAAGGAGAACCCATGAACCAGAAACAAACCCTTGCCGCCGTGGAGGCTATGCTTTTTGCCTGCGGCGACCCCATAGGTGCCGATAAGCTGGCACAGGCGGTGCAGCTGCCCCAGTCCAGCGTGGATGCCGCACTGGAGACCCTGCACACCCGCTATCAGCGGGAGGACAGCGGCCTGTGTCTGCTGCATCTGAATACCCGGTGGCAGCTGGCTACCAAGACTCAGTGGGCAGACTGTGTGCGCCGCGTGCTGGACAGCCGCCGCGCTGTGCCGCTTGGCCCTGCGGCCATGGAGACCCTGACCGTCATCGCCTACAACCAGCCGGTGTCCCGCGCCTTTATTGAGCAGGTGCGCGGTGTGGACTCCTCCTCCAGCGTGTCCGGTCTGCTGGAAAAGGGGCTCATCGAGGAAGCCGGACGTCTGGATCTGCCGGGTCGCCCGGTCAGCTTCCGCACCACCGATACCTTTTTGCGTGTGTTCGGCCTGTCCAGTCTGGCAGACCTGCCGCCGGTGCACAGCGATGCACCGGCAGATGATCCGACCGAAAGTGAGGGCTGACCCATGGGCATGGTTCTTTCCGCAGTGGGCGCTTGTCTGCTGTTCATCCTCAAGGTGGTGGGCATCCTGCTGCTGATTTTGTTGGTGTTGGCGGCGCTGTTGCTGCTGTGCCCCTTCTGCGCGGATGTCTGCTGGCAAAACGATACGCTTACCGTAAAGGCCGGGGCACTGGGCATCACTTTTCCGGTGTTCCAATACCCAAAGCCGGAACCTCCCGCCCAGCCGGAGGAGCCCAAGGGCTTTACCGGCAGGCTGAAAGCAAAATTCCGCGCATGGCGTGCGGAGCGTAAGTGCAAAAAAGCTGAAAAAAAGGCTGCGCAGCCCGCAAAGCCTAAAGCCGAAAAGCCGCC
>OGMO01001026.1_pt1 | contig 19667 bp, 21 predicted proteins | sample 1573241 | NCBI WGS metagenome assembly OGMO01 (sample SAMEA2581896, study PRJEB24529) | metagenome | biome: Human gut stool | place: China | collected 2011 | reverse complement strand
GAAACCGAAGTCGGTCAGCAAGCTGATGTATCTTTCTTCTACCTGCTTCATAATCTCTGTTTTAAAATTCACTACTGCAAAGTTACGACTTTATTTTCAAACCCGCAAGAGATTTTAGGGAAAAGTTGCTGAAAAAGTTAGAGATTGTTGAATGTTGAATGTGGAGTGTTGAATGGTCTATATGCCTCGATGAACAGGTGACGTATAATTAGTCTTTGTTGATAATTACTTCTTGAATAGAGCCTGGAAACGTTAAAAAATACAAACAAGGTGTCGCATTCCCCCATGAAGTAGACACCAAAAACCAAAAAATCATACCTGAAAAAACAAAAATTACCCCCCCCACTTTCATATAAAACCCTTAACTTTGCACCCGGATTTTTTATAATCTGTGTCAAGTAAGCAATTTAAATGTCGTAAATTATAATCAAAACATAATAGATATGAAGAAAGTTTTAACTAAGAAGAAAAAGTATGTAGCTCCATCTGTGCAGGTACTCGAATTGGAAACTACTCAGATTCTCGCAGGAAGTGGCAAAACCAATTCTACACCTACCGTGAACGGTTTTCAACCCGGTGATTCTTTTGGTTCTGGTGACATGGAAGAAAGCAGTCCGGCTAGAAGAACTAGCATTTGGGACTAAGATGAATATAAAATGAAATGAATATGAAATTATCCAGTTTATTACCCCAGATGGCTTGCGCCCTCCTCCTTATGGCGAGTTGTTCGCAGGAGGATAGTATGACGCCAGGCGAAAACCCATCTTCAGTTGGCGGCATTCACATCACCACGCAGGTATCAGGTATTGTTACCCGTGGCATCACCGAAACTGCCACCCTGCAAAACTTCGGCATCTGTATACAGGGTTCCGGAGAGCACGCTTCATCTTTGCAATATAATAATGTAGAGATGACGAAGAACGGCGAAGAGTGGATTTCTGCTACCCCAATGCTGTGGCAGAGTGAGATTCCTTCTGCCGACATCATCGCCTATGCTCCTTATCAGGCTGATATAAGCGAAGCCTTGGCAACCCAGAAGCAGTTCCCCGTATCGGTGAAAGCCGTACAGACTAAAGAAGACCTGTCTTCCGACCTTCTGGTGTTCAAGGCTAAGGATTATGCTCCAACCATCGTCGGCGAGAACAAAGACAAGATTGTAGAGGTGAAGTTTGATCATGCCTTCAGCCAGCTGATGGTAACCTTCAACTTCGATTCCGCCTTTTCCAATGATGAGGTAGATCTGTCAAAGATAGAAGATGTAAAGGTAGAGGGCACAGTTTTGTCTGGCGTATGCGACTTTTCTCAGGACAAGCCGCAGATAACGGTTCAGGCTGATGCCGCAGCAGAGGCTATTACTCCAGAGAATGTTTCTTTCCAGGCAAAGGATGCAGAGCATGCCAACATCTCTGCCCAATACTCCTCTCTGCTGGTTCCGCAGACCATCCAGGCAGCCAACCAGCCTCTGAAGGTTTCCTTCCGATTGGGTGAAACCACCTATTCATGGAAGTCGAATGCCGACATCACCCTAGAGCAGGGCAAGTATTATACCCTTTCGCTCAACATCAGGAAGACCGGAGTTGTAGTAGAAGGAACGATTAAAGGCTGGATTCCGGCAGAAGGCAACAATGAATATGTAGCAAATTAATAACTATTAAAATACAACATTTATGAAGAAATTTAGATTCTTATACATCGCTGCCGCAGCATTGCTGTTTGCAGCTTGCGCTAACGAAGAAGACGGTATCGGCAACAATGGTCCTGTTGCTGCTACTGTAAAGGCGGATATTGTTAAAAACGTCACACGTGCCACCACTGACGATACATGGTCTAAGAATGATGCCATTGGCGTATATGTCACATCACCAGGCTATACAATAGGAGACAATGTGAAATATACAACTACTGGTGACGGAAATTTCACATCTGACAATCCAATATATTTTGCAGACGCAAGAGAAACCGTGAATTTCAATGCCTATTATCCATATCAAGAAAATATGGATGGAAACGGCATTGTAAATAATTGGAATATGGCAGAGGTAAAGGAAGGCGAACCATGCCCAGCAGATTTTCTCTTTGCAAGAGATGCAACCGCCACCAAGTCTTCCCCACAGGTGCAATTTACTGGAGACAACAAATTCAAGCATTGCATGAGTATGATACGGTTGACTTTCAAGGCTGGCGATGGTATTAATGCAAGTAACGCGTTACTTTGGAATAAATTAAAACTAAAGGGTATCTATAAGACAGGTTCTATTAATACACTAACTGGTGAAGTTACAGTCTCTGGAAATAGAGGAATTTATGAATCCGATGTGAATGATAAAAGTTTAAAAAACGGTGTCACCTGTGAGTTCATAGTATTCCCTCAGTCTTTAGACAACAATAAGATGGATATAGTATTGGAAGTAGCTGACAATGGCACAATCAATACTTACACTGCATCATTGCCTTCATCAACAAATAATGAGTTTAAAGGCGGCAATCAGTACACATATACAATACGTATCTGCAACACAGGTGTTGTTATAGAAAATGCTGGCATTGAAAGTTGGCAGCCAAACGAAGAAGGTCCTTTGGACGCAGAACAGCAATAGGAAATACAGGGTTAGTGAGCTTGGCCGCTCACTAACTCACTAACAATAAAAAACTGAAGATTATGAAGACGATAAAACAAAGAATTTCCTATGCGGTAATGGGCCTTATGGCTATGGGCTTTACAGCATGTACGCAAAATGAAGATATGGCTCCAACGCTGAAAGGGCAGGAAATCAATGCCACTTTCTCTGTTGGAGGTATGCAGACTCGTGTCAATACATTGGGACACGGTAACAATTGGGAGAATGAGGACCTAATAAGTGTACTGCAAATTTTCGGTGATGAAACTACTATAACTGGTGAATATAAATATGTGGAAGAAAATGGGTTATACCGTTGGGAACCTATCAGAAGACTTCGCTGGGAAAAAGAGGAAAGATGCGAATTGATTGCTTGGTATCCTTCTGATATAGCCAATCCTTCTATCTATAATTTGCATACAGACCAAAGTGATGAGACAAAGTTGAAAGCTGCAGATTTAATAAACGGATATTGGTACGATGTCCCTAAAGATTATGTAGATATTCCTATGAAGCATTGCATGTCACTGGTCACGATAGTATATCATGTTGGTACTGCGGATTATCCTAATATGGATATTAGTGAACCACAAGTGTATTCAAAAAACAACAGTGTTAGATTTTTTAGCGACCCAGACCAGGGGAAATTTGTAATGGGTACACCTTCTGGCAATCCTGATTGGGTAAAAGCCTGTAAGCATGACGATGGTATGTTTTCTGCAATCGTTATCCCTGGTTCCTACAAAGCTGGCGAGATTTTCGTGAAATTCAAGATAGGCGACAAAAACTTCCATGCAAAAATGAGGTCAAATACGGAGTTTCAAGAGGGCCATCGCTACACCTACAAACTCGATGTAGGAAAAGACAAAGTGGAACTGACCAAAATCAGCATAGATAATATGACTGGTTGGACAAACGAAGATGAACTCAAATAATTGGAGGAAAAAATATGAAAAAGATATTTCAATACATCATGCTGGCTGTCGTTACTATAGTAATGGCGTCATGCACAAGTGATATAGAAGAAACAACCGCAACAACAGGCAAGAGCAACGTACAGTTGGTTGTTGGTGAATTTCCGGCATTCGGAGATTCACAGACTCGTGCTATAGGTACATCTGATCCGGGCAAGACTTCATGGGCTGAAGGAGATGAGTTGCTTCTGGAGATGACCAGTAAGACTTTAGGTACTAAGTATGCTGCTTTTACATATAATGGCAGTAGCTGGGAATTGACAAGTGGCGAGTTGTCTTATAAAGAAGACGAAGTGCCAACCTTTCCTCATGTATATTATGCCCCTAATTACAAATGGGAAGCCGGCACATTAGTTTTGAAAGAAGGTAAGGTTGCAGGAACGGATGAATATATCGAGGGAAAAGCCAATATCACCCCTAATGGTCAGGCTATAACCGTAGAATTTTCCAAGGCAACACGCAACTATTCACGCCTCCGCATTGCAACTCTACCCAATGAGCAAATAACAGTTGATACCGAATATTTCACTCCTGCGGGCAGCAGCGATATGGAACAGGAAGGAAATTATACACTTACTTCGGATGAAAAGGGCAATGCCTATTTATATGGTACTTTTGAAAATAATTCCGAAGTAACAGTGAAATATAGAGAAGCAGCTTTGACAACTTATACATTCTCGCAAGCAACAGAGAGTGCTAAGAGTTATGCTCTGGATGCTACTGTCATTTCGGCAAATAGTGCAGAAGAAATAAAGTCAGCTATCAAGCAAGAAGTAGCAAATAGCAAGACTGCTATAAGACTAAACCTCGCTTCTGATGCTGGCGATAATGAGTTTAATGCTATCTGTGAAGCTTTTAAGAATGTGCAAAGAGGCACTATAGACCTCACTCTAATAGGATGCAAGGAAATTCCTGCAAATGGTTTGAACAACCAAGCAGGAGAACTAGAGGCATTAAAGTCTATTACTTTGCCTGATGTGACAAAAATTGGAAAGAATGCCTTATACTTCTGTGTGGATTTGGAAGAAATTTGTGCTCCGAATGTTTCTGCTATAGATGAATATGCATTTAATAGATGTGACCATTTGAAAAAAGTAACTTTGGGAGAACTCACGGATGTAAAAGGTGACGATGAACACGGGGGTGGAATTTTTGGCCTCGATCCTTCTTTTACGCAAAATATAGATTTAGAGTTGTCTGAAAATCAGGAAGTCATGAAAAGTGAGTTTGACAAGAATAGCAATCAATATATTTGGAAGCCTACGGGTGAAAAATACTTTGCCAGACCAGACTATGGTATATTCCTCGGCTATCAATTTAAATCAGTAAAGAGTTGGGAATAAAAGGCTGTACTATCAAGTTTAACTCCTAAGCTGGGCAAGGAGTATAAAGTGCTCAGTAATTATATTCACCCGCACTTCATGGGAAACGACAAGGGTCTATATGCCACGATGAAAAGGTGGCATATAGACCCTTGATTATATGGTGATATTCGTAATCTACCTGGCATCAAACCAAAGTAGTCATTTTCAGAAAATCTCGCAGATGAATGTGCTTAATGCCATCAATATTGGTTTGACTGTAAAGCCTATCCATAGAAATCACGTATTTGGGATGACTGTCTTTTATCAATTTCAAATTGCCGAATTCACGCTCTACCGTTTCCTCAGAAGCCAGCAGATAGGTAACTTGCACATACGCCACACTATCCGCTTTCTCGGCAACAAAATCAATCTCAGCCTTATACATCTGACCAACATATACTTTATACCCCATCCTGCACAAATGGATATATACAGCGTTCTCCATCACCTTTTCGATATCAAAACGCCTGTTGCCACCTATAATATGATTCCTGATTCCCAGGTCTTCGAAATAGAACTTGTCGCCTAACTCGAAAAGTCGCTTGCCATGAATGTCGTATCTGTTAACTCGATCGATAATAAAAGCATTGCTTAAATACTCCAAATACGTGAGAATCATCTTGGCAGACGTTTCGGTGTTCTGGCTTTTCAGAAATTTTACAATACTCGTTGCTGAGAATTGTTTACCGATATTATCGCTCACAAACTTCAGCAGCGTTCGCAACAATGGTATGTTTCTGATGTTTTCTCGCTCTATGATATCACGAAGTACTATCGTATTATACACATTGTCAAGATAATCTTCTACCAAGTCGGTATTATCCAATCCTAAATTGCGCAACTGAGGGAGCCCGCCATACTGCAGATACAGGTTCAAGGAAGCATCATCATCCTTCAGTTCATGGAACGTCAGGAACTCTTCATAGCAGAGTCCTCTAATGCGATAAGCAATATATCTGCCTCTCAGGCGAGTTGCCAGTTCGCCCGAAAGCATCTTGGCGTTGCTGCCGGTAATCATAATCTGGCAGGTATCATCCGATTGGATACTGAGGAGTGCTTTCTCGAAATCAGAAATCTCCTGCACCTCATCAATAAACAGATAGTTTTCCTTACCCTCAACGATGTTGGCTGCTACATAAGCCTCCAGATCCTGATAGTTGGCTATCAAATCAAATGAGGTTTTCTCCTTATCTATATAGATAACGTGATTTTCTTCATTCTCAGCGATGTGATTATAAATTCGCCGCATCACACAACTCTTGCCGACACGCCTCTGGCCCGTCAATGCAATCATCATTCCACGTCCAAACATGCGTTCGATACGATTGGAATACCCTAGTCTTTCTAATATTTTTTGTTTCATACGAGTAAAACTTTTTGCAAAGATACTCTTTTTGTTTCGTATAAGTAATAAAAACGACAGATTTTTTGTTTTTATTACTTATAATTAACAGGTTTGGTACACATTGCACCTCACAGGAAACGACAAGGGTCTATATGCCACGATGAAAAGGTGGCGTATAGACCCTTGGTTATATGGTGATTTTACCTTTTATTTATAGCACCCATTCCAACCAATTCTCTGGTGTTACGATGGCTTTTTCCTTCACATCGTATGCAGTAAGAAAGGTATTCGGAAATTGAGTGTTAGCGTTGTTTCATATCATTAAACCCTTTCCATTATTACTATTAAACATAAATATTCACTTTTGCGAGATTTTTCTTGCGGAAAATTTTGTGATTTCAATAATTATTCGTATCTTTGCAGCGTCAGTCCTCGCCAAGCCTCTTAACAATGCTCAAATCGTGCGAGGCGTTTTTTATTTATACACATTTGAATATGGCAAATCTTATACCTTTTACAAAACGATTTGAATCTTCAGAAAATCTCGTTAATTTGCTTGAATCACGAGGTTTACAGATTTATGATAGGAACAAAGCCATACAGTACCTTGACAATATTGGTTATTACAGATTGTCTGCTTATATGTATCCTTTGTTGAAGATGCCCAAGACAGCACATTTATACAAGGAAGGTTCATCCTTCAAGAAAGTGATGATGCTTTATCGTTTTGATAAGAAACTGAGACTACTCATGTTCAATGAGATAGAAAAGATTGAAATTGCTATCCCAAAATAACATGGTTGTTCATTCGGTTTCCCGAAATTGACTTAAAAGCTCTCGGCTTTCCGCAGGGATGGCAAATGGAACCATTATGGAGGTAATTTCAAGTGAAATAGTCTTTTTGCCCCGATATATAAAACTATAGGCTTATGGTACATGTAAATGAAACAATAGTTATAAAGAGCTCTTCTCCCAAGCTGGCAGAATGGGTAAAGAAACTGAAGGCTCATAAAGCTGAGCAACTGGAGAAGTTGCGCAACGTAGAAAAGTGTGACTTTGAATTTCAGTTCTGATGAAAGCCAATATGTGATACCAGCCTCCCCTAATACTTCCTGATAACTTTTTCTAAAACTTTTCCCCGATTTTCTTGCGTGTTTCGAAATAATAATGTACCTTTGCTCTCAAAAAAGTAACAACAACTAACGATAATGAATACGAAGAAAATACTATTTTTTGCAGCATCGATTATCTGTATAAGAAAATGCAGGGGAAAGCATCTGTTGCGGATGAAGTTTACCTAGGTAGATAAATAGGTTACTGGCATTATCCAGGCATCGTTACTATTTTAAGTACATCAAAACAGAATTAAATATGGATGTTAATCAGAAGTATACCAGTCTGCTTAATGAGCAGATTGCCAAAATAGGAAAAGAATGTAGATATTTGGAGTTCAAATCCAATTATCAGGAAGTAGATAAGCTGGGGCGATATATCTCAGCCTTGTCGAATGGTGCATGCCTTGATCATAAGGATTTTGCCTATCTGTATTTTGGTGTAGATGACGAAACTCTAGAAATAAAAGGTACAACCTTTGACTGTGCAAGGATGAAAGCGGTAGGTAATGAGGCTTTGGAACTTTACCTAAGAAGAATGGTTGTTCCTAAGGTGAATTTCTCTATCATAGAGTTCATGTATGAAGGGAAACTGCGTGTTGTGCTGTTCAAGATTCCTGCTGCTGTTAATGAGCCAACTACTTATAAACAGAAACCATATATCAGAGTGGACAGCCATGTTACAGACCTTACTCCATACGTTGACTGGATGCGCCAGATATATACCTCGCAAATCGACTGGTCGGCACAGATAGTAGAGGATGCAACACTCGACGATCTTGATCCTGAGGCAATACAATTGGCTCGGGCAGGTTATAAACTGCGCTACCCCGATTTTGCAGAAGCCGTGGAGACTTGGGATGATGCCACATTCTTGGATAAAGCCCATCTTACACAGGACGGACTGATTACGCGTACGGCATTGTTGCTTGTGGGTAAGTCGGAAAAGGTGCATAAACTTTATCACATTTCGCAGATAGTTTGGAAATGCTACCAGGACGGTGAGGTGTTTGGTGACATCTACACCATTCCATACATCAAAGCGACAACGGCCTTGATGAGCCGTATACGCAACTATCGTTTCAAGATATATCCGCAGGATTCGCTTATACCAGCCGAGGTTTGGAAATACGATACGCGCAGCATACTTGAGGGGCTGCATAACTGCATAGCCCATCAGAATTACTTGCAGAATGAGCGTATTATAGTTACTGAAGACAAGGACAAACTGACGTTTGAGAACGCAGGCGGTTTCCTTGAAGGTGACTATACACAATATATCTTTGGTACAAAGACGCCGAAGTTGTATCGCAACCCTTTCCTTATGAGGGCCATGGTGAACTTGAAGATGATAGATTCGCAAGGTTATGGCATACACAACCTGTTTGTGCGTCAGAAGGAACGATTTCTGCCGATGCCCGACTACAATGGGACAGATGACTCGCATGTTGTAATGCACATGTATGGTACGGTTATTGACGAGAATTATAGTCTTATGTTGTTCGCCAACCAGAACATCAACCTTACGGAGGCTGTACTTCTTGATCAAGTACAGCGTGATAAGCCAATCGGTGACGAAGCTATCAAGGAATTAAGAAAGAAGCATCTTATAGAAGGCAGAAAGCCTCATTTGTTTGTGGCGAAACACATTGCACAGCGTGCAGACAAGAAGGTGGAGTATTCGATGCATAAGGGGCTTGACTCGAAGTCGTGCGAGAGATTGCTCGTAGATTCATTGAAAGACCATGGGGTGTTGTCAAGAGGAGAAATAGACAAACTGCTGTGGAATGTCATTTCTGACCAGTTGGATGATACCCAGAAAAAGACAAAAATAGGAAATATCCTACGTAAGCTTCGTAAGGATGGAATCATGCAAAATGAAACCAAAGGTAATGTATCAAATTGGTCGCTCGTAAAATAAGAGCAAATTACGAGCGAATTACGAGCGAATTACGAGCGAACTTACGAGCGATAGAATTATAATGCGTTGATTATTAGTAGAATAATAACGTAATTATTTTTGGCGAAGATATAAAAAGTACGAGCGAATTACGAGCGAAAGTTTAAAGAATACTAAAATACAAGATAATTATGGATATACAAGGACATATTATAGACCACTGGGTGGAGAAGATGCTCGATCATCTTGCAAAATTGCCAGATGTTCGTTTCTTGAGTAGTGAGGAGCGGGAAAAATACGATAAAGTATTAAGGCTGCCGATGATTACTACGGCGTCCTGATGAGTTATTACATGAATGGTATTGATGAAGGTGTTGCCAAAGGTGAAGCAAGGGGTAGCCATCATAAAAGTCTGGAAATTGCCAAAAAAATGATGGCAAAGCCGAAAATTCGCTTGAAACCGAAGTCGGTCAGCAAGCTGATATATCTTTCTTCTACCTGCTTCATAATCATCTGTATTAAAAATCCATGCCACAAAGTTACGACTTTATTTTCAAACCCGCAAGAGATTTCAGTGAAAAGTTTATGAAAAAGTAAGAGAGATTGCGTTTCTTATGTGATAGGACAAGGGTCTATATGCCACGATGACAAGTGGTGTATAGACCCTTGATTATATGGTGATATTTGTCATCAATATCTCCGCTTATGAATTGCTCAGATTCTTAATGATTTCCAAAGGTAGCTGGGTAGCTTTGGCAACCTGTTCGGCAGAAAGTCCCATTGCCAGCAATCGTTGTGCTGTTTCTGTGTTGGCCTCATGTTTGCCTTCTGCTCTACCTTTCTCCATACCTTTTTCCATTCCTTTCTGATATCTGTCATCCAGAAGGGTTCTTTCAACACTTACGGAATCCCAAAACTTGTCATAGGCTCTGAGTTCGGCATCAGTAAAACCGGAAATCTCCAGTTCTTCTGTTGTCGGCAGATATTGTTGCTGTTGTATCAGTTCATCTTCGCTGAGTGGCAGGAGGGCGTTCAGAAGACTGATCAGTCTTTTAGGATGATTGCCGAATATCTTCTTGAACGTAAGGTCTGCCTTAGGATCTAAGTACTTCATAACCATCTGTTTTAAAATTCACTACTGCAAAGTTACGACTTTATTTTCAAACCCGCAAGAGATTTTAGGGAAAAGTTGCTGAAAAAGTTAGAGATTGTTGAATGTTGAATGTGGAGTGTTGAATGGTCTATATGCCTCGATGAACAGGTGACGTATAATTAGTCTTTGTTGATAATTACTTCTTGAATAGAGTCTGAAAACGTTAAAGAATACTAACAAGGTGTCGCATTGCTCACGAATGAGACACCTAAAACCAAAAAATCATACCTGAAAAAACAAATATTACCCCCCCCACTTTCATATAAAACCCTTAACTTTGCACCAGGATTTTTTATAATCTGTATCAAGTAAAGATTTAAAATGTCGTAAATTATAATCAAAACATAATAGATTAATATGAGAAATTACTTAACTGGAAAAGAACGGTTACTGGTCGCAGCACTTGCTTTTATTCTTCCAAAAAGAAGATTTAATATTGGGTTATGGGTGCTGTTATGTGACCCATGCCTGTTGGCAAGCTGCGACCATGATGTTCATGATGATGAGGATGAGGGTGGTTTGTCGGTATCGCTCACTTGGGCAGATGAAGCTGATAAAGGCACGGAAGTGAAGGATGTGAAGCTCTGGATATTCAATGCCGATGACGGCTCGCTTGTAGAGGAAAAACATGATGGCAGTGCGCAGGAGGTGGCAAACCAACGCTTCGCTCTTCCAGTAGGGCATTATCAGATTCTGGCTACCACCAACCTTATAGAACCGTTTTTTATCGGTGAGGCTACAAGGGCAACCCTCAACATGAACCAACTCATGTTTGGATTGTCCAATCCAAGTGCCTCTCCCGACCATGCCTATTATGGTGTCACGGACATCGTTATTGACAAATCAAATGTCAACTACATAACAAAAAATGAAATGCGACATATACTTGCAGAATTGACCATCTTCATTGAAGGAGTTCCTGACAATTTTGCAATGATAGGTAAGGTTCTGAATGTGGCAACCGGACTCCTTCCCCTGCAAAAGAATGAGGATGGAACATTTGGGACGGCAAGCTATACCAAGGAAGAGTGTGATATACCTTTGAGAATCGCAGTGCCTGGCGAAACTTTAAAAACGGAAACATTACGCTTGATGCCGACAGCCAATGGTTTTCATACCACCAAGTTGTTTATCCAACTGATTTCTCCTGGGGGAGTAGTTAGCAACTACGACATCGAAGCCCCAATCATGAAGTCTGGCGGCAAGTACCAGATAAACTTGAAATACGAGGAGATGAAACCTTACATGTATCTTACGAGTATGAAGATAGATGACTGGACTGAAGGCTGGATTTATCGTGGTGAAATCCTGAATCCTGAAGATTAAGCGCCCCTCTCATTTAGCAAGAATCAAAACAAGAATATAAACATAAAATAGTAAAAGACAATGAAAAAGAAAACTTATCTCTTTGCCCTGATGGCAATGGCTTTGACATTGGGCAGCTGTTCAGACAACGAGAATGGTATCGGAGGCGAGACCTCCAAGTACATCACCGTTTCTACCAGTATCGGCAATATGACACGTGTTGCCACAGATGAGAAGGGTGGACAAACCTTTGAGGAGGGTGATGAAATCAGCGTGTATGCCTGGACTGGCGATGCAACTGTTGCTCCAGAGACACGCGAGCGTGTGGTGAATAACGCCATTAATAAGCTGACAAACGGCTCATGGGTATCCACTCCACAGATGCTTTGGAAGAACAACCGTGACAAGCATTATTTCATCGGTGTATACCCTATTTCTGCAATATCCGACCTTTCTGCCGGAGAATATACATTCGATGAGACAAAGCAAGTGGAAAGCGACCTCTTGGTGGCAGTCAACAAAGATGGCTTATCCTATAATGTCGATGAACAGCAGACTGTACCTCTCACATTCACCCACGTAATGGCAAAACTTGTGGTGAACCTTACCTATAAGAATCAATGGGGTGGCATACCAACTGTAGAGAAAGTGGTTGTGGGCAATGCGGCAAAAGAGGCAACCATCAATTATCTGACAAAGGTTGTTACTCCTTCCACTACAGCAAAGGAAGATTTCTCGCTTCCTGAGATTACAGAAAACACCAAGTATGTTTCTGTCATTATTCCACAGGAAGAAGTCACGCAACTCACCATTGTCATCGGTGGCAAGAATTTCGTTTATGATAACGGCACACCTTTCAAGTTAGAGAGCGGTAAGATTACTACAGTCAATCTGGAAGTGGGACGTGACGAGATAAAACTTGGAGATGTTAAAATTACTAATTGGGAGGATGGCAGCACATTCAGCGGCGAGGCTCTCAACTAACATAGTACAACAATTAAATACATATACAGAATGAAAGCAATTAAATTATTCACAATGGCAGCTTTGGCAACGGCAGTTTTTGCCAGCTGCTCCAACGATGAGGATTTGGCACAGAGCAGTTATCCTGCGGATAATGTGGTACGAGTTACAACAAATGTAGAGGATATAACTACACGTGCATTTCACACCACAAATACTCTTGATGAATTCGCTTTTTGCATTGGCAATGCTAATAATATCAAGTATTCCTATAACAACGTCATGATGACAAAAGAGGGAACTAATTGGAATCCTTCTGTTCAGATGCTTTGGCAGAACTCAACTCAGCCTGTCGATATCATGGCTTATGCCCCATTCGACTCAAGAGGAAATACGGAAACAATGATTAAAGTAAAAAAGTATCCAGTTTCTGTTGGTACGCAACAGATGGCGGGTACTTACGAGTCTGACTTCCTTGTATATAAGAAAACGGGGTTTGTGCCAGAAAAGGATTTGACAAATGGTGCAGTTGACATCACTTTTACTCATGCCCTCAGTTTGCTGAACATAAAAATTGAGTTCGGCACTGATTTTAATACCACGACTCCTTTGGCAGCTAATCCGATAAATAATATAAATATCGGAGGAAGCATCAATCAGGGTTTTGCAGATTTGTCAGCAGATCCTATCACTGTGGCAGTAGATGCAACCTGTGCTCCTGTCTTGATAGAACCTGAGCTTGGGGAATTCACAGCAGCAGCCAACAATGATGCCCATGCAATTGCAAATTATTCAGCTATCCTTATACCGCAAACTATTACTGAAGGATTTAGGGTAGAGTTTGAAATAAACGGCAAGATTTATGTGTGGAGAGCTCCTGAAAATGTGACTGCGACATTAGAAGCTGGTAAAAAACATCTGCTGACCCTTACTGTAGGTAAGGATTTCGTAAAAGCTGGCAGAATGAAGGCAAGCCCTTGGGTAGAAGGGACTGGTGCAACTTTAGAAACAGAATAAGAAACAGAATAAGTAACAGAATAAAAAGCGAAGAATATGAAAATTTCAAAATATTTAGGAACCTTTGCATTACTCGCAATGCTTGCTGCTTGCTCTACAGAAGATGAGCAGGTTCGCTTTGCTGGAGATGAGGTAAAAGTAAATGCAACCATTGGTGGCGAGAGCGTTTTTACCAGAAGTAATCCCATTGGCAGTACAGAAGAACAGAGTGAATTTCAAGATTTTGACCAAATTGGAATTAGCGTGAATGGTGGTGCCGCTCATAAGTATGAAATGAAAAATGGAGTTTGGGGAGTAGCCGAATCCGAAGTTCCAATTAAATGGGAATCCGAAGCTACAGATTTCAAGGCGTTTTATCCATATTCTTATAATAATGTCAGCAATAGTTTTGACAACGGACAAATCTGTACAGAACAGAACATAAAGGAAGGATTAGCTCTTTCTGACTACATGATAGCTGAGACGACATATGAAAACATACCAGAAAACCGTCAGCTCGATTTGGAATTCAAGCGCCAGACGGCACGTGTCGTTATCGATATAGAAAATTCGACTTTCATGAATGAGTTCACTAATCCTGTTGTAGCTGGGATAAATATATATTCTCAATTACAGCTACCGGCAACTCAAGGCGCAGATGTTTCTGCTATAAAAGCATATAAGGTGGATGACGCTAACCCAAAGAGTTCTTGGGTGGCTCTGGTTGCTCCAAATGCAGAAGACGCGAACAAAGATTTTATATGCATAAGTGTACAGGAAAACGGTACTGGAACGCCTAAAGCATACTCTATTAAAGGCATTCCAAATCTTGAAAGCGGTATGAGCTATACCTATAAATTAAAGATTGGTAAGGATAAAGCCATAATAGATAATGTTACAGTGACAGATTGGAAAGAAGGAACGGCAATACCTGGTGGCGAGGCTTCTTTGGTAACGGAAGAGAGCGTAATAGGATCGGTCGCTAAGCAATTGGAAAACGGCAATGATGTGGAGTTAACTTTACCTTCCAATGCGTCGTTAGGTCTTTTTAAGGCCATAAAGACTGCCTTAAAATATAGAGGTGTTCCAAAAAGTTCTGTCAATATAACCTTAAAAGGTGTAATGAGAATTCCTCAAAAAGCTTTTGGTAATTTACCAGAAGGCGTTGCTCCATGGTTTAACGTAGTTCGCTTGCCAGACGCTACCATTATTGAAGATGAAGCTTTTCAAGGCAGTACATTGACGGAAATATATGCTCCAAAAGTCGAAGAGATTAATTCTCGTGCTTTCTCTCAATGCGAACAGCTTAAAATTGTAGATATGCAAAAGGCATCAAGGATAGGAAGCATGGCATTTGAAGGATGTAACGCCTTAGATAGGGTCCGTTTCGGTGCACTTAGTTCAGTTGGAGTAGCATATGATGACGGTACAGGAGGTATATTTGATATTTGTACCACCGAAGTTGTTGACCTGACATTGTCTTCACGACAATCTATGATGGAACTTCGTAATACAGAGGAAGTAACGTATGAATGGGTTCCAGCTGGAGGAAGCTATTGGGGCACAGAAGACTACGAACGCACAAAGTTTCTTGGCTATAAATTTTATCACATCTATCGTGCAGACGATTAATAAACTCCAAAGCTGGGCAGGAGTATAAGTTGCCCAGCAATTATATCCCCCCGCACTTCACGGGAAACGACAAGGGTCTATATGCCACGATGAACAGGTGGCGTATAGACCCTTGATTATATGGTGATATTCGTAATCTACATCTCCGCTTTCAGCAGCTTTATCTCCTCTGACGTCAGCCCCGTCATATCCATGATAGACGCTTCATCCATACCCTTTGCCAGCATCTTCCTGGCAATTTCAAGGCTTCGCTGGGACATGCCTTCTTCTATGCCTTCAGCTATACCTTCAGCTCTACCTTTCTCCATGCCTTTCTCCATGCCTTTCTCCATGCCTTCTTCCATTCCTTTCTGATATCTGTCATCCAGAAGGGTTCTTTCAACACTTACGGAATCCCAAAACTTGTCATAGGCTCTGAGTTCGGCATCAGTAAAACCGGAAATCTCCAGTTCTTCTGTTGTCGGCAGATATTGTTGCTGTTGTATCAGTTCATCTTCATTGAGTAACTGAAGGCTATTCAGAAGGTTTTTCAATCGGTCGGGATGATTGCCGAATATCTTCTTGAACGTGAGGTCTGCCTTAGGATCTAAGTACTTCATAACCATCTGTTTTAAAATTCACTACTGCAAAGTTACGGTTTTATTTTCATTTCTGCAAGAGAATTCTGTACGTATAAGTTAAATATTGCAAACATTTATTTCTTTTCTTGCGAAAAGTTCTCTGTATCGAGAACTTTTCGCTATTTTTGCAGCAAAAATAAACGATTATGAAGATATTAAAGTTCAAATTGCTGAAAGATTTTGCAAGGAAACATTAATAACTGAAATTTCGCAAGTAAGCCCCAAACGCCCTGAAAGGGCAGAAGCTCCTAGCCCAGGGCAGCGCCCTGGGTTATTATGGACGCAAACTTGTCGCCCTGTAAGGGCAAAAGCTTTCAAAAACCAAGAATTTATAAGGCTTTTGCCCTTACAGGGCGCCTTGCTGACTGCAATTATACCCAGGGCGATGCCCTGGGCTAGGAGCTTTTGGGCCTTCAGCCCGTTCTTGAACCACTTGCGAAACTTAAGTCAAAAATATATAACTATGACTATTAAAGACGAAAAAACATATAATGAAATTGAAGAGCGAATGGAGGCTCTGCTTGCAAAGGGCACCCAATTGGGCGGCATGGACTTTCTCAGCGAAGTAGAAAAGGAAGAATTAAAGGTCCTCAGCGAAGCTGCTTACGATTGGGAATGCGAAGTTGATCCCCATCCATGGCGAGTTAAGCCTTCACTCATAGCTGCCATCAAAGTTGCTTTTCGCCAAAAAGGCTACAAGCAAAAGGAGGCTGCAAAAGCTATAGGCGTGTCAACAACCGCATTAAGTGATATTCTCCATGGACGTCGTGCAATTAATTTTGATGTTGCAAGAAACATATACCACAACCTCGGCGTTCCTGCCAATGTTGTATTGGGATAGTTGAGTGTTGAATGTTGAATGTTGAGTGTTGAATGAAAGAAATATGACGACAAAGAAAAAGGGCGCATCCGGATTGGATGCGCCCTAACTTGTTAAATAAATTCGGAGGGATTCTGCTCTTGAAAAGCCCTCTTAATGGAAGAGAATCAGGAAGCATCCAGCAGGTACTGGAGCTTCGTGGCATCAAAACACGGACAGGCTTTCTGAACGCCAGGCAAATCGCGATGCCCCAGGATGGTACGGATGTCCGGAAAACGGTGGTGAAGTTCCTGAATCAGATGCTTCATCGACTCCTTCTGCTTAGGAGTGCGGGTGTCGCTGATGCAGCCCGATGGCGAAAGACCACCCTCGTAACAGATGCCTATGCTGTGCGCATTGTAACCGAGGGCATGAGAGCCCATACGCTCTACCGGGCGACAGGCATGAACCACTCCATCCAGCGTGATGTAGAAATGGTAGCCGATGTCAGTCCAGCCGTTGTTATGAACATGGTCGTAGCGCAGCATCTTCATCGTATAACGGTGATCGCAGCGGCTGCCGCTGCAATGCACCACTATCATATCGATGTCTCTCATAGGCATCACTCTAAAGTCCACCTGCCGAAACGCCCAACGCCCCGAGGAGAGCTGTCAGTACGGTTACTGCAAACTTGATAATCTCATTCCATTTCTGCTTGTTCTTTTCTGTCATAATCTATTCTGTTTTAAAAGGTTAATTATTCTAATCCGTCTCCTGTGTCACCATTGCCAGTGCTGCCCGTGCCGCCGGTCTGCTCGCCTGAGGTATTGCCACCCGTGGTATCGCCGCCAGAAGGAGCATTGTCCTTGGCAGGCTTTTTCTTAGCCTCCTCGATGTCGAGGGTCTTGGCACCCTCCTTCTCAGCCTTGAGGGCAGCCTTCTGTACGGCACGTGATGCAACCTGCTCAAACTCCATACCTACGAAGATGTTGGCAAGATCGCTGCCCGGGATAAACTGGATGTTCACACCCTTGATGTTGATGTCGCTCTTGAATTCGGCTGCGGTTGCCGCACCCTCACTGGTAAGCTGGAGGCGGAACTTGCCCAACTCGCCGAAATCAATCTGGTTGCCTCGCTGCAACTCGATGATCATGTTCTCCTGCATACTGACCAGAACGGCTGTTACATCCGCATAGGATACGGTGGTCTGCATAGCGATCAACTTCGCAAACTTCTTGAGCGAAATAGACTCGTTCATCTGAGCACGTGCGTAGAACTTAGGAACTCCTGCTTTGTCACCAAATTTTGACGCAAGCTTTACTAAACTGTAATTAATTGCCATAATACATAAAATTTTAAAATTGTGAATAATCATGTTGTGCACCGGTCTCTTCCCGAATGCTGATACAAAGATACAACATCGGCGGAGCCCTAGTTGTCCACTTTGGTACGATAAGTACCAGTTGTGCACTATTTGGCTCAATTATGTATACTTTTGCACGCAAGCGTATGCAGCAGAATACTGATATGGTTCAGTCAGCTACTCCAGATGGTTCAGTCAGCGAGTCAAGACGTCTCGATAAATCGACGGATACGACTCCGTTAGCCTACGTTGTCGAATCCTTAACCCGATGCAGTCGAATCCTTAACCTTGTCCAGCCGTCTGCGTAACCCAGTGCAGCCATATCCTTAACCCGACGCAACCGCTTCAGTTGGTAAACGGAAGAACATCATTTTTTCACCTCATTTGGGTGGGCAATGACTATCAGGGCAATTTAGTCTTTCAGAGGGTACCATGAGGGCCAATAATAGGTACCATCAGGGCCAATCATGTATTTTCTGATATGCCCGAATGACTATCTTGGCGAATCCTAAAAATGCAAGATATTGAATATCAGGTAGTTAGGTGCTGATTTTTCTTCCCTATATTATACCAAGTATATTATATATATACGTTTACATTTTTTACATTATACGTAATACGGGAGGAAAAAGATTTTTTTTTTCAACAAATCAGCCACTAAAATGCATTTTTTCTCTTCAAAAATTTGCATAAGTCTGAAATTAATATTACTTTTGCAACATGAAAGCGCGGAGAATGCGATTCTCCTCCCGATGAAGGACACCGGGAAATGCTTTCGGTTAAGGATTAGAACATAGCTCATTGAGTAGGATTTTCTGCCCCGAAAGGTGAGTGATCAAATGATAATCTTTACAGGGCATTCTATGCCTGATAAATTTGATGATGATTTATCGGCATGGATGCGAAGTAAGGAACGTTTGTAAGTAAGAATGAACGGCAGAAATCTACCCATGCGGATAGATCGTTTTATCTTATTTGTTTTCCTTACTCCAATTCCATGCCGGTTTTCAATAAACATTAACCAAGACTTGCCCCAATCGGTAGGCCATTAACAATTTAAAGAGAAAACCGAAAATGGAAAAAGTAAATCAACAGCCTCCGGGCGGGCAGCAGTCCTTCCCTCAGACAAATCAACAAGAGAAACAACTGATAGCCATCCTTGGCGTACAGGGATTGTCTTACCAGAACTATTCTGTGGTAGAACTCAAAATCGTTCTACAGATTATCAAGCATGCCCAGAAAGCCATCTTGGGCTATGTAATCCCTTATCGATTAACTTCACAGACTTTTAATGGCTTCACCGCAGAACAGAGAGCAGCAGGCCACACCGATGTCATCATGAAACTGTCGGAGTTTCCTTATGGTGCTCACCATTATCCGCAATTGCGCGATGCCATCAAGCGTATAGAATCGCACCCCATCCAGCTACCGTTCAAGCAGGGCGACCAGACATACTACCGGAAATTTTCATGCCTGTTTAAGAGTGAGATATACCAAGACCGGCACAAGAACTGGATGGTAAA
>OGMO01001024.1_pt1 | contig 19691 bp, 18 predicted proteins | sample 1573241 | NCBI WGS metagenome assembly OGMO01 (sample SAMEA2581896, study PRJEB24529) | metagenome | biome: Human gut stool | place: China | collected 2011 | reverse complement strand
CGCTCAGTGATATCTATGCGATGGGCGGCACAGTTAAGAGTGCGTTGAACATCGTTTGTTTCCCTGAGAAAATGGATTTGAATATACTCGGTAAAATAATGCAGGGAGGCGCTGACAAGGTGATAGAGGCAGGCGGTACACTTGCAGGTGGTCATTCCATAGCAGACAGCGATGTGAAATACGGACTTTCTGTCATGGGCACAGTTCATCCCAAACACATCTACAGCAACAATACAGGGCAGCCGTCAGATGTGCTTATACTGACCAAGAAGCTCGGAGTTGGGCTTGTGTGCAACGCAAACCGTGTCGGGGAAGCTCCGTTAGGTGCAATTGAGGATGCGGTAAACTCCATGACCACACTAAACCGCGCGGCATCAGAGATCAGTCACAGCTTCGAAATACATGCATGCACAGATGTCACGGGCTTTAGTTTTTTAGGACATCTGAGCGAGATGTTAAATGATGATATAACAGCACTTATCGACTCGATTTCCATCCCGGTCATTACCGGAGCACTGCGATGCGCAGATGAGTTTTTCCTCACGGCAGCGGCGCAGCGCAACAGAAACCATGTAGGTGACAAGGTGCGTTTTGCAAAAAATATACCTTTCTCAATGGAGGAGGTGCTCTTCGATCCGCAGACCTCCGGAGGACTGCTGTTTGCAGTAAAAGCCTCTGAGGCAGATGCATTTTTGCACGAGCTTAAAGCCGCAGGGCTCCCGGCTGCAAAGGTGGGACGATTTGTTAAGCGGCGCGATGTGCCGATATATGTGAACTGACTTTAAGCTGCCATAGCTTATGCAAATTTGCTGACGGCTGCATGCCCGGCTTTTGAGGGCTGACGAGTTAAAATAATCGAGTTAAAATAATATAGGGAGGACGATAAATGTGATAACAGTAAATGCAATAGGGGATACATGTCCAATCCCGGTTGTAAAGACAAAGAAGGCGATAGAGGCTCTCACACAGCCGGATACGGTGGAGACACTTGTGGACAATGAAGTTGCAGTGGAAAATTTAAAAAAGATGGCTGCACAGAAGGGCTATAGCTGTGATAGCAGTAAGCTCGACGACGGAAGCTACAGTGTAAAGCTGACAATTGAGTCTCTTGATACCGGATCACTTTCAGATACAGACGAGGCTTCACAGTATACATGCAGGCCGGCTGCAGATAACAGGGTTGTTGTAATCCGCTCTTCATATATGGGAGAGGGCAGTGAGGAGCTTGGCAAGGTACTTATAAAGGGGTTCATCTACGCACTTTCGCAGCAGGACAACCCGCCTGAAACCATGCTTTTCTACAATGGAGGAGCGAAGCTGACCTGTGAGGGCTCAGAGTCACTTGAGGATTTAAAGGAGCTTAAGAGCCGTGGGGTGAAAATTCTTACCTGCGGAACATGCCTGAACTACTATGAGCTGTCAGATAAGCTTGCAGTCGGAGAGGTGACCAACATGTATGATATCGCAGAAAAGATGGCTGGGGCATCTCTTATTGTAAGTCCTTAGAGTTATACAAGGTGTGAGGTAATGGATAATAATTTGGCAAGAGAAAAGAAAAAACGGCTAATCATCACCTTCGAGACTACCACAGCACCGTTAAAGCTTGATATCAAGGGCAAGGCATGTGGTATTCCGGGACGCACGATTCCTCTTCCGTCTGTCATATCGGCGGGCTGCGGGCTGGCATGGAGGGCAGAGCTTTCTGACAGGGAGTGCCTCATAGCCTTTATGAAGGAGCATGACATCAGGTGGGAAGCGATGTATGAAATCGAAATGAGGTAACTGATAGTTACCTATATAACAGGATAACAGGAGAAAAATATGTTTTATTACAATCAGTATGTGAGGGCGCAAAGCCTTGATGAAGCCTATGAGCTTTATCAGAAAAAACCGAATTTTGTGCTGGGTGGCATGCTCTGGCTCAAAATGAAAAATAAGACACTTGGCACGGCAATTGATTTGTGCGATCTCGGACTTGACCGGATTGATGAGGATGAAAACGAGTTTAGAATCGGTGCGTATGCAACACTCAGGCAGATAGAGACACATGAAGCCCTGAATGCATATACACACGGTGCAATCGCAGAGTCGGTCAGACATATCGTCGGAGTGCAATTTAGAAATGTGGCAACTGTTGGAGGAAGCATCTGGGGAAGATTTGGATTTTCAGATGTCATGACGATTTTCAGGGCACTGGGAGCAAAGGTACAGCTTCACAAGGCAGGAATTATGGATTTGGACGAGTTTGCGGCACTTCCAAGAACCACGCGCGATGTGCTCGTATCAGTAATAGTGCCGAAAAATGCAAAGGGCGTAGTATACTTAAGCCAGAGAAACCAGTCAACAGACTTTCCGGTGCTCACATGTGCAGTGGCAAATAGAAACGGCAGGTATGTGGCGGTCATCGGAGCATCACCATATATGGCAGAGCCGGTGTGGGATGAGGACGGCATACTTGATGGTATAGTAGAAGTAAACACAGACGGTAATGCAGCTTTGACAGATAACTCCGAAAACAATGCAAAAATAGATAAATTTGCCGAATATGTTGCAGAACATATCCGTTTTGGAAGCAATATAAGGGCAGGGGCCGAGTACAGAGAGATAATCTGCAGGGTGCTTACACGCCGCGCTGTCACACAGTCGCTTGACATCTGCGATGATATAAGGTAATCGCTACCGGATGCATGGAAGTTATGCAGGAAACTTTGGGAGCTTTATTAGTGTGATGACCTCAATGCACGAGCATTAAGTAGGAAGGAATTCATGTATATGGATGTTAAAATAAAATTAAATGGAAAGTTAATAACCGACTCGGTAGACCAGGATATGGTTCTTTTAGACTTTTGCCGCAAGCACAACTGCTTTTCGGTGAAGAGAGGCTGTGAGTCAGGTAACTGCGGTCTTTGTACAGTGCTTCTGGATGGAAAGCCTGTGCTGTCATGCAGCACGCCGATAGGCAGGGCAGACGGCAGAGCGGTGGACACCCTCGAGGGACTTGAGGAGGAAGCTAAGCAGTTTACAGGATTTTTTGCAGCACAGGGAGCGGATCAGTGCGGCTTCTGTAATCCGGGTTATATTGTAAATATTGTGGCGCTTCTGAGAGAAAATCCTGACCCGACTGACGAGGAAATTCTTGAATATCTTTCAGGAAATCTGTGCCGTTGTACAGGATATCAGAGTCAGCTGCGCTCAATCAGAAATTTTTTAAACAGTAAGAAAGAGGGCGCACCTCTTAATCTTGAGGCAGGCGTCTATGGAGAGGATATCGGAAAGGAGTGGCAGGATGAGCACAAATCAAACTAATGAAAACAGCTTCAACCGCGCCAGAAGGGATTACCACGCAGTTGGAAAATGCATACCGAAGAAGGATTCGAGCCAGCTTCTGCTCGGAAAGCCGGTATTTACTGATGATATCACACCGCGTGATGCGCTTGTCATAAAGCTTCTTAGAAGCCCCTATGCGAATGCAATTGTCGAGGATGTAAAGACAGATATTGCTCTTAAGGTACCGGGCATGGTCGCAGTATACACCTGGGAGGATGTTCCGAAAAAGCGTTTTTCTATCGCAGGCCAGACCTTTCCGGAGCCGTCACCGTACGACAGACTAATCCTTGACCGTCATGTTAGAAGTGTAGGTGACGCTGTCGCTATTGTGGTAGGTGAATCGGAAAAGGCTGTAGACAAGGCTCTTAACATGATAAAAGTAAAGTACACGATTCTTGAGCCGGTGCTTGACTTCAGAAAGTCGCTGGACAACAAGGTGCTTGTGCATCCTGAGGATGACTGGTCATCCAGCATAAATACAGGCGATGTAAAGCGCAACCTCATTCATCATGAGGAGGATGAGCATGGAAATGTAGAGAAAATTCTGTCGGAGTGCGATGAGATTATTGAGCACACCTATCGCATAAAGGCAGCGCAGCAGGCATATATGGAGACCTGCAGAGCATACTGTGAGATAGACAGATACGGCAGGCTTCACTGCATCAGCTCGACACAGATTGTTTTCCACCTGCGCCGAATACTGTCCAATGCACTCGATATTCCTAAGTCCATGGTGCGTGCTGAAAAGCCGCGTATCGGAGGAGGCTTTGGTGCCAAGCAGACAGCGGTCTGTGAGGTATATCCGGCATTTGTTACCTGGAAGACAAAGCGTCCGAGCAAGATAATCTACAGCAGAAAAGAGTGCCAGACTATCGCGTCACCGCGTCATGAGATGGAGGTCACCGTGCGTCTTGGAGCAATGAGGGATGGTCATATAAGGGCGATAGATCTTTATACGCTGTCAAATGGTGGAGCATACGGAGAGCATAGTACTACAACAGTAGGACTCTCAGGTCATAAATCGCTCCCTCTTTATACAGGAGGCTGCGAGGCAACCAGATTTTCGTGCGATGTTGTGTACACAAACGTGCAGGCGGCAGGTGCATATAGAGGCTATGGAGCCACACAGGGTATATTTGCACTTGAATCAACTGTCAATGAGCTCGCTGAAAAGCTGCATATAGACCCGGTTGAGCTTCGTTTGAAAAATATCGTCCGTGAGGGCATGTTTATGCCGGCTTATTTTGGCGAGACAGCCAATGCATGTGCACTTGACAGATGCATAATGCACTGTGCGGATAATTTCCATTGGGCAGAAAAGTATCCTGTCCGCGATATGGGAAATGGCAAGGTTCGTGCGGCAGGCATGGCACTTGCAATGCAGGGCTCCTGCATATCAAATGTAGATGTCGGATCGTGTACATTAAAGCTTTCAGACTGTGGCACCTATAATATGATGATAGGCGCGGCAGACATGGGAACCGGCTGTGATACCATACTTGCGCAGATGGCGGCTGAGGTACTCGACTGCGAGCCGGATGATATAACCGTGTTTGGAGCGGATACGGATGCTTCTCCTTATGATTCAGGTTCATATGCCTCATCAACCACCTACATTACAGGAATGGCCACACAGAATGCAGCACTTGAGCTTCGTGAAAATATAAAGAAAATCGGTGCACAGATGCTGGGCCATGCTGCATCAGAGGTGGATTTTGACGGCAAAGAGGTGTATATCATAAATCCGGACGGTGCAGACAATGGGGAGGTTTGCGTAAGTCTTTCCGATATAGCAACAAAATCACAGGTCAACAACACGATACCTGTAGATGTCACCGCGACATATTCATCACCTGTTTCGCCTCCTCCATACATGGTAGGAATGGTCGAGATAGAGCTTGATAAGGAGACAGGAGCAGTTAAAATACTTGATTATCAGGCTGTTGTGGACTGCGGAATTCCGGTCAATCCAAACCTCGCGCGTGTACAGACCGAGGGCGGCATAGGTCAGGGAATAGGCATGGCGCTTTATGAGAATGTCACCTACAATGCCGGTGGAAAAATTGCAGAAAATGACCTCATGCAGTACAAGATACCGACACGACAGGATGTGGGCAATATCAATGTCGAATTTGAGACAAGCTATGAGCCGTCAGGTCCGTTCGGAGTCAAGTCAATCGGTGAGATAGTTATCAATACACCGGCTCCTGCGCTGGCACATGCCATTTATCGCGCAACAGGCGTATGGCACAGGACAGTTCCGTTTACCCCTGAGAAAATACTTATGGGAATGGTAGACCCAAACTGGCATGAAAAGGACCTAAGAGTGAAATGATTCATATCATATACATGGCGGCTGGAAACAGCCGCCGTTTTGGAAGTAACAAGCTGTTTTATGAGCTGGATGGAAAACCTATGTACAGGCATCTGCTTGATCACTTGGTAGAAATTAAAGATAGATATAATAAACTAAAATCAGACAGCCCGGTCATAGATATAACCGTCGTTACACGTTACCGGGAAATACTGGACTACTGCTCATCTATCCCCGATTGCCATGCAGTCTTAAGTCCGGACAGCGAAAAAGGCATATCCTACACCATAAAGGCAGGAATTATGGCGGTGCAGGAGCAGAAAAAGACCGGTATGCAGGACTACTACATGTTTGCAGTAGCTGACCAGCCATATTTAAAAAGTCAAAGCGTGATTAAATTAATAGACAGAGTACTTGAAAATACAGGGGGCAAGCAATTGGCGTTTTCGCTTCGCTGTGGGGCTGCTGTAGGCAACCCGTGTGTATTTAATTCATCGCTTATACCACAGCTTTTATCACTGGAGGGTGATAAGGGTGGCAGAAGTGTGGCAAAGAAGTATGACTGTGTATATGTGGATATTGCAGATGAGCGTGAGCTGATGGATATAGATACCTTATCAAATTCAAAACATACAGTGACATTATAAAAGCTATTATGAAAGAGCACTGTATCAGTGCATACCGAATGTATATTTTATTTAAATTCCCATATACTACCTCCAAAGCATGAATGTAAATGCAAAAAAGTAACCGGAGGACAATAAAGTGAAAATCACAGGATTGACCAGAAGAGTAGACTCACTCGGCAGAATAGTCATACCGAAGGAGCTGCGCAGGATGCTCCATATCAAAGAGGGCAGTCCGCTGGAAATATATATGGATGCAGACGAGACGATAGTGCTAAAGAAGTATTCGCAGGTGGGAAGCCTGAAAAATATATCACAGGCATATGCACAGAGCCTGTCAAAGGTAACCGGTGCCACGATATGTGTGGCAGACAGGGATGAGATAATAGCGGCAGCCGTTATACTTTGTGCTTACGCTGAACAAGGCGATAAGCTTGAGATTGCCGAAAAGCTGGTGAGTGCAGCAGCAGAATTTCTGGCTGAACAGCTTGGCTAAAGACAGCGAAAAGCATTGAAAAAAGCATAGTGAAAAACTATTTACTTGACTATAACAGTGATAAAGATGTAAAATAGCGTGATAAAGGGAGCAAATAGCTTCCTTTTGTGCTATAAAGGTATAATAGAAAATTAAGCAATTATTAATTATCTGATGTAGAGGCATTGTAGTATAATAGACAGTACATATTGGATATAGTTGTCAATTATCTATAAAGTATGCCGATATACAATGGTATACCGATAGTTTGGAGGTAACATTTAGAGATGGCAAAACAGAAAAAGACAAAGAAGAAAAAGCAGCATCGCGTTTTCTGGTTTTTCATAAAGCTTCAGATTTTCCTGATGGTACTGATTCTCGGTGGATTATGCTTTTACTACTTTGGCGGCTATGCTGACAAGGTGGCGAAGCTTCACTCAGAGGCAGTAGAGCTCGTGCAGAAATCTGACAAAAACACATTTTTACCGGCGCGGACGAGTACACTCTACGACACAAACGGTGATGAGATATCCGAGACAGCCACTACCAAAAAGGCTGACTATGTGAAGTATGAGGATATACCGCAGAACTTCGTAAACTGTATGGTCAGCATCGAGGACAAGAAGTTCTATAAGCACAATGGTGTGGACTTAAAGGCAATAGTGCGTGCCGCAAAGTCCATCATAAAGAACAAGAGAATTACCCAGGGTGGCAGTACCATCACGATGCAGCTCGCCCGAAATATTTACCTGGATACGAACAAGAACTGGCAGCGAAAAGTCAAGGAAATGTTCATAGCGATGGAGCTGGAAAAGAAATATTCCAAGAACGATATTATGGAGTTCTACCTGAATAACGTCTATTTCATGAACGGATATTATGGTATTCAGGCAGCGTGCCATGGCTATTTTAACTGTGAGCTTTCGGATCTTGATTTGTCGCAGACTGCCTTTTTGTGTGCGATTCCGAACAGTCCGACATACTATGACCCGATAAACAACAAGGATCATACACTGACACGTCGCAATCTCATATTGAAAAATCTAAAGGAAGACGGCAAAATCACACAACAGGAATATGAGATCGCTATAAACGAGGAGATTACCCTCAACATGCCTGAGAAGGATGACACGGTCAAGTACAATTATGTGGATACCTATGCATATTACTGCGCTACGAGGGCGCTCATGGAGAATGAGGGCTTCAAGTTTAAGTATTACTTTGATTCAGACGAGGAAGAAAAGGAGTATGATGCTTCATATGATGAGATGTATTCATATTGTCAGAAAAAGCTTTACTCAGATGGTTACAAGATTTATACATCAATCGATCTGACCATGCAGCAGCAGCTTCAGGATTCAATTGACCTGACGCTTCTGGACTTTACAGATACGACAGATGATGGCACATTTAAGCTGCAGAGTGCTGCAACCTGTATAGACAACGACACAGGCGATGTGGTTGCAATAGTTGGCGGACGAAGTCAGGATGCAGTCAGTCATACGCTAAACCGTGCTTTCCAAAGTCATCGTCAGCCGGGAAGCTCAATCAAGCCGCTCATTGTGTATACACCATCATTTGAGCGTGGAAAGACACCGGATACCATCGTAAATGATCATAAGTTTGATGGAGGACCGTCTAACTCGGGTGATGTATATTACGGTGATGTGACTATCAGGCTTGCCGTTCAAAAGTCATTGAATACTGTAGCATGGCAGCTATATGATGAGCTCACGCCAAAGGTAGGCTTACAGTATCTCAAGGATATGAATTTTACCAATATAGTAAAGGATGACTATGTCACAGCAACATCACTTGGAGGTTTTACAACAGGTGTATCCACACTGGAGATGGCATCTGCGTATGCTACACTTGAGAATGACGGAATGTACAGGAATCCGACCTGTATAAAGTCGATTGTGGATTCTGACAACAATATCATATATACATCATCGCAGAAGGACACCGTCATATATACAGAGACAGCATCACGTATGATGACAGATGTCATGACAGATGTTATGAAATCCGGAACCGGACGTAGCGCTAATCTGGACAATGGCATGCCTTGCGCCGGCAAAACCGGAACCACAAACGATAAGAAGGACGGCTGGTTCTGTGGCTTTACCAGATACTACACCACATGTGTATGGGTAGGCTGTGATATGCCTGAGACAGTAAAAAAACTGACAGGAAGCTCTTACCCTGCAGAAATATGGAAGAACTACATGGATCAGATACATGCTGATCTTACACCAATAGATTTCCTGCCATATGCCCAAATATCGGGTGATTATCAGGACAGCCAGGATACGCCTGCAGACGATCAGACGCAGGAAAATCCTACAGATCAGACAGTGACCACACCTGATGCGGGAACTCCAACACCGGATCAGACCACAACAAACCCGAATAATACTCAGGGAACCACCACGACTACACCGGGTGAAAATAACAGTCAGGGAACAAATGGCGGCAATGGCGGAAATACGAGTGGTACTACCGGCGATACGACAGGTGGCAACACAGGCGGAAATACCGGAGAAAATAACGGTGGCAACACAGGCGGTACAACAGGTGGAAATACAGGAGATAACACCGGTGGTAATACAGGTGGAAACACCGGGGACAGCACAGGTGGAGCTACCGGTGGTACCACCGGAGGCGGAGCAGCCCAGTAGATTTTTCTTTGCAGTGCTGTCGGGAGTTGTGTTCTTTGCAGCATACGCACCTGTCACAATAGGAAACAAGACGATAGATGCGCTCATATATTCAGTGAACTACAATGGTTCATACCTTGCTGCAGAGGGAATTATCACAATCATAGTGATATCAATCCCACCGGTTAAGAAGGCACTCGACTATGTGAAGCAGATGGTGAACAGCCGGTAGATACTCTATATCTAAACAATTAAATTATGTAAAAATGAGCAGAATAGGTAGAAATACTTGTCCTGCTCTTTTTAGTATTCGAAAAAAGTAAAATAAAACACTCGAAAAATATAAAATAAAACATTAGAAAAATACAAAACAAAACACTCGAAATACATAAAATAACCTTGTATAATCTGTGAATTAAATGGTATAATAACCATGAAAGGAGCAGATATTTATGGAATATATAAGCAGAATTGTTGATGATGTGATAGATAGAAAAACAGAGGCATTTAATGCAGTGAGCATCACAGGACCAAAAGGATGTGGAAAGACAAGAACAGCAAGAGAACGATGTAAAACTGTTATTGAATTTCAGGATGAAGACAAGAGAGAGGGGTATCTTGCAGTAGCAGAAACTGCACCTAAGCTCTTTTTAAAGAATCCTAAGCCAATACTGTTTGACGAGTGGCAGGATGCCCCAAAGATATGGGGAACAATAAGAAAAGCGTGCGATGACAATCCGGAGAGTGTAGGAGAGTTTTATCTGACAGGCTCATCAAGTAAGAAGATTAATACACCCCATACAGGTACAGGACGAATAACAGAGGTTACGATGTACCCTATGACTTTGTTTGAGACAGGAGAATCAAACGGAAGCATATCGTTGTTTAAATTATTAGAAGATGAAGCATATGATATTGATGGACTTACCACAGATATAAAGCTTGAGGATTTGTTTTTTGCGGTCTGTAGAGGTGGATGGCCGAGATGCATGGCACTTTCAAAGGACAGTGCAAAGCTTGAAATAGCTAAGGATTATTATAGGCAGATTTATCAGAAGGACATATCAGCGATTGATGGAGTAAACAGAAATCCGGAATGGGCAAGGACACTGCTTTGGTCGTATGCCAGAAATATGGCTACTACAGCAAAACGCAAGAATATATTTTCAGATGTAAAAGCCACACAGAATGTTACAGATGTAACGCTTTCTTCATATATAGATGCTCTGGAGCTATTATATGTTGTAAAGGATATAGATGCCTGGACACCGCATTTGCGTTCGAAAACAGCTATCAGAGCTGCCAAAAAGCATATATTTGTTGATCCCTCTATAGGATTGGCTGCGCTTGGTGTTAATCCGGACTATTTTATCAACGATTTGGATCTATTTGGGCATGTATTTGAAAATATGGTGCTTAGAGATTTACTTGTATTTGCTGAAAAGCACAATGCCAGAGTGATGCATTATACAGATGATATGGGCGTAGAAGCAGATGCAGTCTATCAGTTGGAGGACGGCCGTTATGCGCTTATTGAAATAAAAACCGGAGTGAACAAGATTCCGGAAGCGGAAAAATCCTTGCTGCGATTCAAGGATATTATCTTAAAATATAATGAGAAAGCATTGGAAAAAGAAAAACATCCACGTGATGTATATAAAGAACCATCGGCACTGATTGTGATTTGCGCAAATGCAACCATGGCATATACCACGGAGTCAGGAGTTCGGGTTGTGCCGGTTGGGTGTTTGAGAGATTAATATAGAGCAGACTGTAAAATTGAGCTGACCACTCAAAATTACAGTCTGTTTTTTATTGTATATCATTGTCCCGTACCATAAAAAATGAAAAATAAAAATACTTTGACTTGACAACTATTTTAAATATGATATACTTTCATTGTCAAATGATTTGATGATGAAAATATTTGACATGCAAACTAGTGCAAATATACCAGCACACAAAATCGAAAATAAACACAGAAAAAGGAGAACAGAAATATGTTGGAGAAAATCAAGGAAATCGTAGCAGATCAGTTAGGAATTGACGAGGATGATATCAAATTAGAGTCAAACTTCAAGGAGGATCTTGAGGCAGATTCATTAGATCTTTTCGAGCTTGTAATGGCACTCGAGGAGGAGTACGGAGTAGAAATCCCTTCAGAGGATTTAGAGAAAATCGCAACAGTAAACGACATCATTGAGTATCTTAAGAACAAAGGTGTAGAGGCTTAAAAGACATGGAGACAAGAATAACAAAGCTTCTTGGAATCAAATATCCGGTTATTCAGGGTGGCATGGCATGGGTAGCAACCCATGAGCTTGCCAGCGCTGTGTCCAATGCAGGCGGACTTGGCATCATCGGAGCAGGCGGAGCTCCGGCCTCATGGGTAAAGGAGCAGATAGTCGCTGCAAAGAAGGAGACGGATAAGCCATTCGGAGTCAACCTCATGCTTATGAATCCGGAGGCAGATGAGATAGCAAAAATCATCGCTGAGGAAAAGGTAAAGGTAGTCACCACCGGTGCGGGAAATCCTGCAAAGTACATGGAAATGTGGAAAGAAGCAGGCGTCATCGTAATTCCTGTAGTTGCAAGTGTAGCACTTGCAAAGCTTATGGAAAGAGGCGGTGCTTCAGCAGTAATCGCCGAGGGAATGGAGTCAGGCGGGCATATCGGAGCACAGACTACCATGACACTTGTGCCACAGGTTGTTGATGCAGTGAGCATCCCTGTTATCGCAGCAGGCGGAATTGCAGACAACAGAGGCTTCAATGCAGCATTTGCACTCGGTGCAGAGGCAGTCCAGATGGGTACACGCTTTGTCACCGCAAAAGAATCGATAGTACATGAAAACTATAAGCAGAAGGTCATTAAGGCCAAGGATATAGATTCCGAGGTTACAGGAATGAGCACAGGCCATCCAATCAGAGTGCTCAGAAACAAGATGACCAGACAATATCTCAAGCTGGAAAAGGAAGGAGCTCCATTTGAAGAGCTCGAAAAAATGACACTTGGCGCACTTAGAAAAGCAGTTGTAGACGGAGATACCGTATATGGCAGCGTCATGGCAGGTCAGAGCGCAGGCCTCGTAAAGAAAGAGGAAACCTGCAAAGAAATCATTGAGGATGTAGTGGGACTGAACAAATAGACAGTATTCACTTTTACATGCAAATTTAAGGATACCGGGTAGCCTGCAAAGAGCAGCTTACGGTATCCTGCCAGAAATAAGGAGAAACCGAAAATGGGTAAGAGAGTATTTATGTTTCCCGGACAGGGCTCACAGTATATAGGAATGGGTAAGGAGTTTTACGATACAATGCCAAATGCAAAGGCAGTAATCGACCTTGCCAGTGAACAGACAGGCTTGGATATTCCGGCACTTTGCTTTGAGGAAAATGACAAGCTGAATATTACAGAGTACACCCAGATATGTATGCTTGCAGTTGAGGCAGCTATATATCAGGCAATCATCGACAAGGGAATAACCCCGGATGTGACAGCCGGCTTAAGCCTTGGGGAATATGGTGCTCTTATCGCATCAGGAGCCATGACTATGGCAGATGCATTCGCAGTTGTCAGAAAAAGAGGAATCTACATGCAGGAGGCAGTTCCTACAGGAGGAGCCATGACAGCGGTTTTAGGACTTGATCCGCAGGTCATTGAGGATATCTGCAAAAAGACAGCAGATGAGACAAATTCAGTGGTATCGGTAGCCAACTATAACTGCCCGGGACAGATTGTTATCACAGGAGAAAAGGCAGCAGTAGATGCCGCTGCAGCAGCATGCAGCGAGGCAGGCGCCAAGAGATGCGTACCGCTCAAGGTAAGCGGACCTTTCCACTCAGCAATGCTTAAGGGTGCAGGAGAAAAGCTCGCAGATGCACTTGAGAGTGTAGAAATCCACGATATCAAGGTGCCATATATCACAAACGTCACAGCAGACTATGTGAAGTCACCGGCAGACGTCAAGGATTATCTGACACAGCAGGTTTCATCGTCAGTGCGCTGGCAGCAGACCATCGAGCGTCTTATCGCAGATGGTGCAGATGAGTTCGTGGAAATCGGACCGGGACGCTCACTCAGCGGATTTATGAGAAAGATAAATAGAGACGTAAAAGTCGTAAACATAGACAAACTGGAGGATTTTGAAAAGTATGTTAACAGGTAAAAATGCCCTGGTTACAGGCGCAAGCCGCGGAATTGGAAGACAGATAGCTCTTACACTTGCCGCAGCACACGCCTTTGTAATAGTAAATTATAATGGTTCAAAGGAAAAGGCAGATGCCGTTGTTGCAGAGATAAAGGCAGCAGGCGGTGATGCAGTTTCTTATCAGTGCAATGTATCTGATTTTGACGAGTGCCAGAATATGATAACAGCGCTCATCAAGGAGTACAAGCACATAGATATCCTCGTAAACAACGCAGGAATCACAAGAGACGGTCTCATCATGAAGATGAGCGAGGCAGACTATGACGCAGTGCTTGACACAAACCTTAAAGGTGCGTTCAACACAATCCGTCACATGTCACGCTATTTCCTAAAGCAGAAATCAGGAAGAATTATCAATATTTCATCAGTTTCCGGCATACTCGGAAATGCAGGACAGGCCAACTACAGCGCCAGCAAGGCAGGAGTCATAGGACTCACAAAGGCTGTAGCCAGAGAGCTTGCCAGCCGGGGAATCACAGTAAATGCAGTGGCACCGGGCTTTGTAGAGACAGAGATGACAGATGTGCTTGCCGATGCGGCAAAGGAGAATCTTTTATCACAGATTCCGCTTGGCAGACCGGGAAATACAAAGGATATCGCAAACACAGTATTATTTTTAGCATCAGATGCAGCAGGCTACATCACAGGCCAGGTGCTGTCTGTTGACGGAGGAATGGCAATATGAGTAGAAGAGTAGTTGTAACAGGACTTGGAGCAGTAACACCAATCGGCAATAGTGTGGACGATTTCTGGGCATCGGTAAAGGCCGGAAAAATCGGATTTGACCACATCACAAAATTTGACACAACAGATTATAAATGTCACATTGCAGCAGAGCTTAAGGATTTTAATCCACAGGATTTCATGGATAGAAAGGCTGCAAAGAGAATGGAGCCATTCTCACAGTACGCAGTAGCTGCAGCAAAGCAGGCAATTGATGACAGTGGACTTGATATCGAAAAGGAAGATCCATACATGGTTGGATGCGCCATCGGTTCAGGTGTCGGAAGTCTTCAGGCTATGGAGCGCGAGACACAAAAGCTATACGAAAAGGGACCAAACAGAGTCAATCCTCTGCTTGTTCCGCTTATGATCTGTAATATGGCAGCAGGAAATGTTTCTATCCAGTTTGGTCTCAAGGGAAAGAGTATCAATGATGTAACAGCCTGCGCTACAGGAACAAACACAATCGGTGAGGCATACAGAAGCATCCAGTACGGTGAGGCTGACGTGATGGTAGCCGGTGGTACAGAGGGCAGTGTATGTCCTATCGGAATCGCAGGATTTACAGCACTCACAGCGCTTTCTACAGTAGATGATCCGGCAAAGTGCTCACTTCCGTTTGACAAGAACAGAAGCGGCTTTGTAATGGGTGAGGGCGCAGGAGTAGTTATCCTTGAGGAGCTTGAGCATGCAAAGGCAAGAGGCGCAAAAATTTATGCAGAGGTAGTCGGATACGGCTGCTCATCGGATGCATATCACATCACATCTCCACAGGAGGATGGCGCAGGTGCAGCAAGAGCCATGACCAACGCCATGAGCGATGCAGGTGTCACACCGGCAGATGTAAAATACATCAATGCACACGGAACAGGCACACATCACAATGACCTTTTTGAGACAAGAGCAATCAAGCTTGCATTTGGTGATGATGCGGCAAATCTTAAAATCAATTCAACAAAGTCAATGATAGGACATCTGCTCGGAGCAGCAGGAGCTGTTGAGTTTATCACATGTGTGAAAGAAATTCAGGACGGATTTATACATAAGACTGTCGGCTATGAGACTCCTGATGAGGAGATTGATCTCAACTACTGCAAGGACAGCTATGAGGAGCCGGTTGAGTATGCACTTAGCAATTCACTGGGATTCGGTGGACATAATGCAAGTATTCTGCTCAAGGCTTATAAATAAATTGCTTCTGCTTTTTAGGAGCTTCGCGAATGTAGGCTGTGAGGTCCGGTGGAGCACACAGTATATTCCTCATAAAAAATATGAAGTCAGTCACGGCATTTTGCACGGACAGGCTGTGATATGGTGTTAGCGCTTCATGCTATTGGAGCGAATGGAACGCCGTGACAGTTCATATTTTCATTCAGAACACACTGTGCGCTTCCCGGCTCCACTTTGTTGAGCGCGAAGCATGTGCGCAGTTTAGGTTTATGGAATACTTTGTGCTTCATTGCTCCACTTTGTGGAGCTCGAAGAATGTAAATAGTTTACAATAAGTTGAGAAAGGATATATGCAATATGTCAATTATGAATACGCAGCAGATCATGGATGTTCTGCCGCACCGCAGTCCGTTTCTTCTCATTGATACGGTTGAGGAGCTGCAGCCGGGTGTAAAGTGTGTGGCCAAGAAGAATGTGACTATGAATGAGCCGCATTTTATGGGACATTTTCCGGGGAATCCGGTGATGCCGGGAGTGCTTATTATTGAGGCTTTGGCGCAGACCGGTGCAGTTGCCATTCTTTGTCAGGATGAGTGGAAGGGCAAGACTGCATATTTTGCAGGCATCAATAATGCCAAGTTCAAGCAGAAGGTGGTTCCGGGAGATACGCTGGAGCTGACCACTGAGATTATAAAGGTTAAGGGTTCTATCGGTGTGGGCAAGGCTGTTGCCAGGGTAAACGGCAAGGTTGCCTGTATGGCGGAGCTTACATTTGCAATAGGTTAATTGCATAAGGAGACATGATGAAGTTATTCAAGAAGAAAGATAAAAATATAGAGGCTGAAGAAAATTTAGCAAAGAACGCTGAGAGCGCAAAAACAGCCGCAGATGGCAAAAATGCCGGTGCAGCACAGGAAGCAAAAGAGGATGTCCCTGAGACAATCGTTTGTCCCAAGTGTGGCAAGACTGTGCTTAAATCAGTTGTAAAACAGCACAAATACGTCTGCTATGAGTGTAATTATTATTTCCGTGTGCGTGCTAAAAACAGAATCAGAATGGTTTCCGACAAGGAAGCATTTGAGCCATGGTTTACAGAGCTTACAACAGGAAATCCTCTCAATTTCCCTGAGTATGAGGAGAAAATTGCAAAGACTCAGGAGAAAACAGGACTTTCTGAGGGCATTGTCATCGGTAAGACAAAGATTTACGGCGAGGAGACAGTGCTTGGTGTAATTGATTCAAGATTTATGATGGGAAGCATGGGCCATGTGGTTGGTGAGAAAATCACAAGCGCATTTGAGCGTGCCACAGAGGAAAGACTTCCGGTTATATTATTCTGCTGTTCAGGCGGTGCCAGAATGCAGGAGGGTATCATTTCGCTGATGCAGATGGCTAAGACCTCAGCCGCAGCAAAGCGTCATTCAGAGGCAGGACTTTTATATGTGCCTGTACTCACAGATCCTACAACAGGTGGTGTGACAGCCAGCTTTGCAATGCTTGGAGACATCATTCTTGCAGAGCCAAAGGCACTTATCGGTTTTGCGGGTCCTCGTGTTATCGAGCAGACCATCGGACAGAAGCTGCCTGAGGGCTTCCAGAGGGCAGAGTTCCAGCTTGAGCACGGCTTTGTGGATATGATAGTTGAGCGTGAGGATTTAAAGAAGACTCTTTACAAGATTTTACGTGCTCACAGACCTACAACAGGCTATGCCAACTTTGACCCGCTTCACTCAGACGACAATTACGAGCCGACTGAGCTTATGAAGGAGCGCGAGGTCAAGGCTAAGCCATTTAAGGTATGGGATAAGGTCAGCGCCGCAAGACAGATTAAGAGACTTGCATCGGTTGACTATATGGACTATATCTTTGATGAGTTTATGGAGCTGCACGGAGACAGATATTTCCGCGATGACCCGGCTATCGTAGGTGGAATCGCATATTTAGACGGTCAGCCGGTCACAGTTATCGGTGTCCACAAGGGAAAAGACCTTGAGGACTGTGCAAAGAGAAACTATGGTATGCCATCACCTGAGGGCTACCGCAAGGCACTGCGCCTCATGAAGCAGGCAGAGAAATTCAACCGTCCAATCATAACCTTTGTCAATACATCAGGTGCTTATCCCGGAATGGAAGCAGAGGAAAACGGACAGGGCGAGGCAATCGCAAGAAACCTTTATGAGATGAGCAACATCAAGGTGCCAATCCTTTGTCTCATGATAGGAGAAGGCGGAAGTGGCGGAGCTTTAGCTCTTTCTGTAGGAAATGAAGTGTGGATGATGGAAAATGCCACATACTCAATACTTTCTCCAGAGGGCTTTGCATCTATCCTCTGGAAGGACGGAAAGCGTGCAAAGGAAGCCGCAGAGGTAATGAAGATTACAGCACACGACTTAAAGGAACTTGATGTCGTGGATGATATAATACCTGAGTTTGGCGGAGCCGACGAGGATGCCCTTTCATCAATCGGAAACTACATGAAGGGCAATATGAAGAAATTCTTGGAAAAAGAAAGCAAATTGACAAAGGACCAGCTCTTGGAGGAAAGATACAAGCGTTTCCGCAAGTTCTAGTCCCGGAAAGGAAATTCTATGAAGATAGTTGGAACAGGAAGCTGCCTGCCACAGAGAGTGGTCTCAAACGATGACCTGGCAGCCATAATGGACACATCTGACGAGTGGATCAGCTCGCGTACAGGAATAAGAAACAGACACATTGCAACGACTGAGACAACCACCTCACTGGCATGTGATGCAGTGAAAAGTGCGCTGCAGGATGCGGGGATTGACGGAAGTGAGATAGACTTGATAATAGCGGCAAGCGTATCCACAGACAAAATCGTTCCATCGCTCGCATGTCAGATTCAGGCTGAGATAGGTGCAGGCAGTGCAGTGGCATTTGACATAAATGCCGCATGCTCAGGCTTTTTATTCGGGCTTGCTACGGCAGATGCGTATTTTAAGACCGGCAGATTTCACAAGGCAGTTGTAGTGGGGGCAGAGGTTCTTTCAAAAATAATGGACTGGAATGACAGAAGCACCTGTGTGCTCTTCGGAGACGGAGCAGGAGCAGCGGTTGTGACAGACGAGGGCGATGCCATAAAGGGCTTTGTACAGGGCTCGGACGGAAAAGGCGGTGAGGCGCTTGACGGAGACAACCGTCCAGTAGTCAATCCGTTTACCGACAATGGAAAGCAGTCTGCACTCGGTGGATATGTCACCATGGATGGTCCTGTTGTATACAAGTTTGCGGTAAAGACAGTGCCAAAGGCTATAAATGAGCTGCTTGATGAAATCGGCTGGAGCGCAGATGATGTGGATGTCTATGTGCTGCATCAGGCCAATATCCGTATTATTGAGTCGGTTGCCAAGAGGCTTAAGCAACCTATGGACAAATTTCCGACCAATTTACAGCAGTGTGGAAATATTTCTGCGGCAAGTGTGCCGATTTTGCTTGATAAAGTCCGCAAAGATGGTATGATAAAGCATGAGGAAAAAATAATTTTATCAGGCTTTGGAGCAGGACTTACATGGGGAGCCTGCGCCATAGAGTGGCAATAGAAAGAGGTATTTATGACGGCAGATGAAACTTTAAATGAATTATTGGTGTGTCTGTTCAAGGATTTGACAGAGATAGAGGGCAGATGTCTGATAACAGACGAATTTTCTGATATTTCTATCAACGATATGCATATAATAGAGGCAATAGGAGTCGATGAGCCAAAGCGCTCCGGCACCGTAGCCAAGCTTATGTCTATCACACTGGGCACGCTGACAAAGGCAATAGATGGTCTCACCCGCAAGGGATACGTGAACCGTATCCGCAGTGAGGAGGATAAGCGTGTGGTAAAGCTCTCACTCACCGACAAGGGAAAGAGTGCATACTATCATCATGAGCAGTTTCACCGTCATATGATAGAGCATATAAAGGACGGTCTTTCGGACGACGAAATGAAAGTTCTTATAACTTCACTTGCAAAACTCTCGGATTATTTCAAGGTGGTATATTCCGATGATGAGGAGAATCAGTACCAAAATTGGGATAATATAAATGAAGATAATAAATAAAATGAATTTTTTTTATATAAAACCTTCAAAAATTACTTGATTATAGCAATAGATTTATATAAAATAAACTTGTTGATGTGAAAAATAATTTTGTAAAGGAGATATAAAAATGAGCTATGTTG
>OGMO01001016.1_pt1 | contig 19870 bp, 13 predicted proteins | sample 1573241 | NCBI WGS metagenome assembly OGMO01 (sample SAMEA2581896, study PRJEB24529) | metagenome | biome: Human gut stool | place: China | collected 2011 | reverse complement strand
CAACAGAAATTCTTGCTTATCAGTATGATATTGTTTGTAACGGTGTTGAACTTTCTTCCGGTGCGGTTCGTAACCATGACCTAGATATTATGGTTAAGGCATTTGATATGGCAGGTTATAGCGAAGATGACCTAAAGTCAAAGTTCAGCTCACTATACAATGCATTCCAGTACGGTGCTCCACCACATGCAGGTATGGCTCCGGGTGTTGACAGAATGATTATGCTACTAACAGAAGAAGAAAATATCCGTGAAGTTATTGCATTCCCTATGAATAGCAATGCTCAGGATTTACTACTAGGTAGCCCGGGTGAAGTTACTGAACAACAGTTAAGAGAAGTTCATATTAAGTTAAGATAAATTAGAGGGTGACAAGATGATTACCAGAGAAGATGTAGAAAACATTGCTCTACTTTCAAAGCTATTTGTTCCTGAGGAAGAAATGGACAGCCTTACAGAGTCAATGCAAGAGATTGTTTCTTTTGCTGATACAATCAACAATGCCGACACTGAGGGTGTAGAGTTTGACAATATTAATAACCTTTCCAATGTTTTTCGTGAAGATGTGGTAAAGCCATCTTTGCCAACAGAGGAAATTCTAAAGAATGCTCCTGAACAAGGGGAAGACCACTTCCTTGTAAGAAATCACGCTTAAGTTTTGGAGGAAAATATGGGATATATTGAAAAGATACAGTCTATGCTCCAAAACGGAGAGATTAGCTGTGTTGAACTTACAGAAAAGTATTTAAAAGCTATTGAGGAGGCTAACGGTGAACTTAACGCTTATGTTACAGTTACACCGGAAGTTGCCCTTGAACAAGCAAAACAAGTTGATGAAAAAATCAAGAGAGGTGAAAAGCTACTTCCTCTTGAGGGTGTTCCAATGACACTAAAGGATAACATTTCTACAAATGGTATCGAAACAACTTGTTGCAGTAAAATTTTAAAAGGCTATAAGCCAATTTATGATGCAAAAGTTTGGGAAATCCTAAAAAAGAACAATGCAATCCTACTTGGTAAAACAAATATGGATGAATTCGCTATGGGTTCTTCTTGTGAAACTTCTTGCTTTGGTGGTGCAACAAACCCATTTAATACCGACCATGTAGCCGGTGGTTCATCAGGTGGTGTTGCGTCAGCAGTTGGTGGCGATATTGCTGCCTTTGGTTTAGGTTCAGATACAGGTGGCAGTATTCGTCAGCCTGCATCATTCTGTGGTATTGTTGGTCTAAAGCCAACATATGGTGCAGTTTCAAGATATGGCCTTATTGCTTATGCAAGTAGCCTTGACCAGATTGGACCTATCACAAAAACAGTAGAAGATGCATCTCTTGTTTATGATGTTATTTCTGAATATGATGAGAACGACTCTACTTGTGAAGGCAGACAAGGCGAACCAACTTATGATACTCTTAACAATGATATTAAGGGTATGAAGATTGGTATTGCCAGAGAATACCTAGAGGGTGTTCGTGAAGATGTTAAAGAAGCTGTGCTAGAGGCTGCTAAGAAGTATGAAGAAATGGGTGCTGAAATTGTTTACTTCGATTTACCTGCACTAAAGTTTGCACTTCCTGTTTATTATATTCTAGCTTGTGCTGAAGCATCTTCAAACTTAGGTAGATATGACGGTATCCGTTATGGTTACAAGACAGAACATTATGAAGGTATCCATGATATGATTTGCAAAACCAGAAGTGAAGGCTTTGGTGAAGAAGTTAAGAGAAGAATTCTTCTTGGTACTTATGTACTTTCTGCCGGTTATTATGATGCTTATTATAAGAAAGCTCAGAACCTAAGAGGTACTATCATTAAGGCTTTTGATGATGCATTTAAGAATGTTGATGTTATTCTTGCACCAACAGTTCCTATGACTGCATTTAAGTCAGGTGAAGCTACTTCTGATCCTGTTGAAACATATTTAACAGATATTTGTACAGTACCTATCAATATTGCAGGACTTCCATCAGTTTCTGTTCCTTGTGGTTTCAACAAAAAGGGTATGCCAATCGGTATGCAGATTATCGGTGACAAATTTAAGGAAGGCAAAATCCTTAATGTTGCATATAAATATGAACAGGCTTGTCCTGAAAACTTTAAAGATACAAAGTGGGGTGTTAAGCTATGAAATATGAATTAGTAGCAGGTTTTGAAACCCACATTGAACTTGCAACAGATACTAAGATTTTCTGTTCTTGTTCAACTGCTTTTGGTGGTGCTCCTAATAGCCATTGTTGTCCTGTTTGTATTGGACTTCCCGGTACACTTCCTAAGCTAAACAAAAAGGTTGTTGAATATGGTATCAAGGCTGGTCTTGCTACACATGGTAAGATTGCCAACATTTCAAAAATGGATAGAAAGAACTACTGCTATCCTGACCTTTCAAAAGCATATCAAATTAGTCAGCTATATGCTCCACTAACTATTGGTGGTTATGTTGAACTTTCAAGTGGTAAGAAAATTAGACTTCATCATATTCATATTGAAGAAGATGCAGGTAAACTTATCCATAGCCATGGTGACACATATGTTGACTATAACAGAGGTGGCGTTCCACTTATTGAAATTGTTTCTGAACCGGACATTCGTTCTATTGATGAAGCAAGAGAATATGTAGAAAAGCTACAACAGGTTATGCGTTACATTGGTATCTCTGACTGTCGTATGCAGGAAGGTTCAATGCGTTGTGACGTTAATATTTCTGTTAGACCTGAGGGTAGCGAAAAGCTAGGTACTCGTACAGAAATTAAGAATATGAACTCTATCAGCAACATTATGAAGGCTATGGAGTATGAATATGAAAGACAAGTTGACCTAATTGAAAATGGTGGTAAGGTAGTGCAGGAAACATTAAGATATGATGATGCTACTAACACAACATCTTCTATGAGAAGTAAAGAAGATGCTCATGACTACCGTTACTTTAGAGATCCTGACCTTGTTACAATCTGTGTTTCTGATGAAGAAGTAGAAGAAATCAAGAGTACACTTCCTGAACTACCAACAGAAAAGTACAAGAGATATGTCAGTGAATATGGAGTTCCTGAAAAGGATGCTCAACTTCTAACTAAATATAGAAATATTTCTGAATATTTTGACAAAGCTATTACTGACCTTAAAAAGCCAAAGACTGCAAGTAACTTTATTATTGGTCAGATGTTCCGTATTCTACAGACAGAAGAGGACAAAGAAGCATTTGATGTTAAGACTACACCTGAACAACTTAATGAGCTATGTAAGTTAATTGAAGCCGGTAAGGTACAGAACAACCTTGCTAAGTCAACACTTGACAAGATGCTTGAAAGTGGTGAGCCTTGTACAGAATATATCAGTGAAGAAGATATGGCAGGGCTTGATGATAGCTTTGTTGATGACCTTTGCCGTCAGGCTATTGAGGCAAACCCTAAGGCTGTTGAACAGTATAAACAGGGTAAAGAAAAGGCAATTATGGCTTGTATGGGTTATGTAATGAAGAACAGTAAGGGCAAAGCGAATGCTCAGGATGTTCTGGAAAAAATCAAGTCAATGATTAGCTAATTCTAGGTGATATTAATGAAAAAAATATTGTCACTTTTTGCATTGGCATTGTGCGTAGCAGTTGTATTTTGTGGTTGTGACAGCAAGGACAATAAAAGTTCCGACAGTAACAACAGTAGTAAAATTGTAACTACAACAACATTGCCTAGCAAAAAATCCTTGTCAGCAGAGGAGTTTAAGTCAGCACTTGAAAATGTTTCTTCCCTTAATTTTAAGATGGAAATTGTGACTGATGAGAATAAACTGAAAATCTTCCCTTATGATGGCTTAAAGTCAGCAGTAAAGGTAAATGTAAACAACAGTGATGTTGCTATATATTATGTTTTTGATACTGATAAAAATGCCAAAAAAGTTATTGAAGATGCTCGTTCAATGAACTACTCTAAGTTTGATGAAGAAAAAGGCAGTAACTACGATAAATTGTGGCAGAATTCAGCAGTTGTAGAACAAGTGGATAATACTTTGCTTACAATCGCAGATACTGACCAAAATGTTACTAGCCAAATTATAAACGCAACTAAATATTGATTTTAAGTTTAAGCCTTCCTTTTGGAAGGCTTTTTCCTTTGTTCTAAATAATTTTAATAATTTTTGAAAATTGTGTAACCTTTTTAATACTTGAAAAGTGTTATATATAGAAGAGCATAAAGGGTGTTTAATAAAAAAGAAAGGATGATGGAAAGGAAATGCTACCACCGTTTAGTAGTGTTGTATATAGAATACCCTAAAAATATAAATAAGAAAGGAAGATGACTTATGAAAAAAATGATAAGTATTATTTTATCAGTATTGATGATGTTTAGTGTATTTGGTGTTGTCACTGTATCAGCAAGTACAACCGATGAAAAATCAGGTAATTCACTAAATTGTAAGTGGTCATTTAACGAAAAAAGTGGTACACTTACAATATCAGGCAATGGCAAAATGTCCGATTACAGTTATGATGTTGATGACCCTGACGGTTATGATGATTATGATGATGTTTTTAAGGTTACACCTAATACACCATGGAAGAATTATGCAACTAAAATCAAGACTGTTGTTGTAGAAAATGGTGTGAAGAATATAGGTAATCTTGCTTTTATGAACTGTACAAACTTAGCTACTGTGAAAATAGCCGGTAGTGTATCATCAGTAGGTTTTCTTTCATTTGCAAATTGCAGAAAGCTAACTAATATTTCATTACCAAAAAATTTAATATCTATTCAAAGTTTTGCTTTTATGAATTGTAAAAAACTTTCTAAAGTTACAATTCCTAATAGCAATGTAAAAATGAATATTGACAGTGATGTATTCTTTGGTTGCTCAAGTTTAAAGAGTTTTAATATTCCCAAGCAAGTTTATAGAATCGGTGATGGTGCTTTTAGTTGTCCTAACTTAACTAAGATTACTGTTGACAAGAATAACAAGTACTTTGTTTCTGTTAATAATGTGCTATATAAGGCAGGTAAGAAGTACCTTATTCAATACGCTCCCGGTAAAAAGGATACAAGATTTACAATTCCATCTACTGTAAATAGGATGGGTGTTGCATCATTTATGTATTGCAAAAATCTAAAGTCAGTTACATTACCTAAGTCAATAAAATGGATTGAACAAAATAATTTTGCTTATTGTACTAACCTTGAAACTATTGTAATTCCTAAGAGTGTTACTGTTGTTTCATCTGAGTCTTTCTATAAGTGTAACAAGCTGAGAGTTGTCTTTTATGATGGTTCTAAGAAGCAATGGGCTAAGGTAGATAAATCTACTGAAACTAACTTATTAAAGGCTACAGTGGCTTATAACGGTGCTAAATCAGCAGTAGGATTAAATCCTAAGTCACTTACAGTTAAGAAAGGCAAAACTGCTCAGCTTAAGGGTTATGTTTACTATAGAAATGGCAAAGTTAGTAAGAATGTAAAGTACAAAACTTCTAATTCAAAGGTTGCTACTATTAATAGTAAGGGCAAAGTAACCGGAAAGAAAAAAAGCACTTGCTATGTTACAGTTAGTGCAAAGAGCAATAGCAAGGTCTATACAAAGTGTAAAGTTGTAGTAAAATAAATCCACTTGTAAATTAAAACTATTTATTTTATAATTAAATAGAAGAGAGGCAACCACCTATTTTCAGGTGGTTGCAGTTTATATATAACATTTATAAAGGAGATTGCTATGACAAATTTCGATGATTTTTTAAATGAACAGTTGAAAGATGAAGAAGTAAAGAGAGAATACGATGCATTAGATGAAGAATTTAAAAAAGTTCAAGAAGAAATTGATAGTAGAAAAAAGTTAAAATCTCATTTCAAAAATTAATGAAGAAAATTGTAATTTTAATTTATTAAGTGATGATTTAGATTTAATATAGTTAATATTTTAATTAGATAGAGTAGGCTATGCTTTAATAAAATATTGTGAGTAATATTTTATTTTAACTACAGTCATCATTATTATCTATTATAAATTATAAAAGGCAAGGTATGACCTTGCCTTTTTTTGATATGTTTGATTTGTTGTGTTGCAAATTAGTTTTTCAATTTGTAGTACTAATATATGATAGAACAGATAAAATAATTAGTCGCTAAACAATTAAACAGGGAAGAGAACAAGAAAAGCCACCCATAAAGGGTGGCTTAAATCATAAAAATCAGTTATAAAGTTTTAATTATATAATTATAAATTAAACTAATTCTATTTCTATTACTTAAAGATCACATCATAAGTAGGAAAAATTAAAATTACTTAGATAGTAATTCCTTAATTCTTCTAACTGCTTCGATAGTGTTTTCTCTATCACCAAATGAAGTTAGACGGAAGTAACCTTCACCGTTCTTACCAAAGCCTTCACCAGGTGTACCAACAACATTAGCATTTTCAAGTAGGTAATCAAAGAATTCCCAGCTACCCATACCGTTAGGGCATTTTAGCCAAATGTAAGGTGAGTTCTTACCACCTGTGTAGTAAATTCCTAGTTCGTCCATTGCTGAAGCGATAATCTTTGCATTTTCCTGATAGTAGCTAATGTTTTCCTTAAATTCTTTCTGACCTTCTTCAGAAAGAACTGCAGCAGCTGCACACTGTACAGGCCATGAAACACCATTAAACTTAGTAGCTTCTCTTCTGTACCATAGCTTGTAAATGTTCTTGCCATCTCTTTCAAGTTCCTTAGGAATGATTGTGTAACCACAACGAGTACCTGTAAAACCGGCAGTCTTTGATAGAGAGCAAAGTTCAATAGCACAAGTTCTTGCACCTTCAACTGCAAAGATACTTCTTGGAGAGTCATCTGTGATAAATGCTTCATATGCTGCATCAAAAATGATAATTGCATCATTCTTGTTAGCATAGTCAACCCAAGTTTTTAGCTGGTCATATGAATAAGCTGAACCTGTTGGATTGTTAGGAGAGCAAAGGTAGATAATGTCAGCCTTTACATCTTCGTTAGGCATAGCACAGAAACCATTAGATTCGTTAGAATCAGCATAGATAATCTTTCTACCTGCCATAATGTTACTGTCAACATATACAGGATATACAGGGTCAGTTACAAGAACTGTGTTGTCCTTATCGAAAATATCACCAATGTTACCTGAGTCAGACTTTGCACCATCTGTTATAAGAATTTCTGATGGGTCAACCTTTACACCAAATGTGTTGTAGTAGTCAGAAACAGCTTTTCTTACAAATTCATAACCTTCATAGTCAGGATAACCCTTGAAAGTTTCCTTGTTGCCTAGGTCGTTAGCACCTTTCTTAAGTGCTTCAACTGCAATCTTAGGTAGTGGTAGTGTAACATCACCGATACCTAGCTTAATAACCTTTTTGTCAGGATTAGCACTACAATATTCATTAACTCTCTTTGCGATTTCAGCAAAAAGATAGTTAGGAACTAGATTGTCAAAATTTCTATTTACCTTCATTTTCTTCTGCTCCTTGATTAAAATTCATTTCTATGTTTAAGTGCAGTTAGCATAAACTAACTACACTTATTTTATCATTTATATATAATTTGTCAAGTTAATTATTCACCAAGAGAAGCCTTGATAAATTCTCTAAATACAGGGTGAGCATTAGTTGGTCTTGACTTAAATTCAGGATGATACTGAACTGCAACAAAGAACTTGTTAGCAGGAATTTCTACAGCTTCTACAAGTAGTCCGTTAGGAGATGTACCTGAGATAACCATACCGGCCTTTTCAAATGCATCTCTAAATTCATTGTTGAATTCATAACGATGACGATGTCTTTCGGCAACTTCAGGCTTACCGTAACACTTGTCAAGCATTGAACCAGGCTTAACCTTACAAGGATAAGCTCCAAGACGCATTGTACCACCCTTAGTAACAACACCCATCTGTTCTTCCATAATGTCAATAACCTTGTGTTTGCTTTCAGGAGCAAATTCACCTGAGTTTGCATCTTCAAAACCAAGTACATTTCTTGCAAATTCCATAACTGCAACTTGCATACCTAGGCAGATACCAAGGTAAGGAATGTTGTTCTTACGAGCATATTCTGCTGCTTTAATCTTACCTTCAACACCACGCTGACCAAAGCCACCCGGTACTAGGATACCATCAACATCACCTAGTAGGTCGTTTACTGTGTATTCTGTAATAAGTTCTGTATCAACCCACTTGATTTCTACAAAAGCCTTGTTTTCATAACCGGCATGACGAAGTGCTTCTGCTACTGATAGATAAGCGTCATGTAGCTGAACATACTTACCACATAGTGCAATTTTAACTGTCTTTTCTCTGGCATCAATGCGTTTAAGCATATCGTGCCATTCTTTCATATCGCCTTTTTCAGCCTTAATGTTAAGTTCTCTACAAACAACATCACAGAAGTTAGCTTTCTCTAGCATTAGTGGAGCTTTGTATAGAACAGGGATTGTGATATTTTCAATAACGCAATCAGGCTGAACATTACAGAACATAGCAATCTTCTTGAAGATTGACTGTTCTAGAGGTTTGTCACATCTTAGAACAATAATATCAGGGTTAATACCTAATGCTCTTAGTTCCTTAACAGAGTGCTGAGTTGGCTTACTCTTGTGTTCTTCACTACCTGCAATGTAAGGTACAAGACAAACGTGGATGAAGATACTGTTTTCTCTGCCAACTTCAAGGCTAACCTGACGGATAGCTTCTAGAAATGGCTGAGACTCAATATCACCAACTGTACCACCGATTTCTGTGATAACAACATCAGCATCAGTATTCTTACCAACCTGATAAATAAAGTGCTTAATTTCGTTTGTAATGTGAGGGATAACCTGTACTGTTTCGCCTAGGTAGTCGCCTCTTCTTTCTTTTTCAAGAACATTTGAATATACCTTACCTGTTGTAAGGTTAGAAAACTTGTTAAGGTTTTCATCAATAAATCTTTCGTAGTGACCAAGGTCTAGGTCAGTTTCTGCACCATCTTCTGTAACATAAACTTCACCATGCTGATATGGACTCATTGTACCAGGGTCAACATTAATGTATGGGTCAAGCTTTTGTGCTGCAACCTTAAGACCTCTTGATTTTAACAGACGACCCAGTGACGCTGCTGTAATACCCTTACCTAAACCTGATACAACACCACCAGTAACAAATATATACTTTGTTGGCATCTTGCTCATTTTTTTCCTCCTGAATAATCCTTATTAATTGGGAATTTTCATTTTTTATGTAATAGTTTTTTTTAAAATTAGTCAAAAAATAAATTTCTGTAAAAAAACGAAAATGCCATTGCCGGTAAAATACCGACAATGACTATTTTCTTAAATTTTAATTAGACTTCAACAGTACCTTCAAATACCCTTTCAGCTTCACCTGTCATATATACTGTTTCATCAGTATAGTTAATTACAAGGTCGCCGCCTTTTAGTTTAACAGTAATGTCGTCACCCTTGTTACAGAAGCCGTTTTCACAAGCTGCAACTGCAGCAGCACAAGCACCTGTACCACAAGCCCAAGTTTCACCTGAACCTCTTTCCCAAACTCTCATTTTGATTGTATGGTCATCAAGAACTTTTACAAATTCTGTATTTACTCTTTCAGGGAAGAGCTTATCATTTTCAAACTTAGGACCGATTTTATCCAGTTCAAGGTTATCAATGTCACCCTTAATAAATACTACACAGTGAGGGTTACCCATTGATACACAAGTGATGTTGTATTCCTCTCCATCAATAGTATATGGTTCGTTAACAATTTTATCCTTATCCATTTTTGCAGGGATTTCCTTAGGGTCAAGGATAGCTTTACCCATATCAACTCTTAGTGACTTAACTTCGCCATCAAGTGTATAAGCCTTTAGATGCTTAATACCTGAAAGAGTTTCAATGTCTAGCTTATCTTTCTTCTTAATATCAACCATACCATGGTCATATAGGAACTTACCCACACAACGGATACCGTTACCACACATTTTACCTTCTGAACCGTCAAGGTTGAAAATTCTCATTTTAGCATCAGCTTTGTCACTAGGACAAACCAGGATAATACCATCACCACCAATACCAAAGTGTCTGTCAGAAAGTCTAACTGATAGAGCTTCAGGATTGTCAATTCTCTGGTCAAATGTACTAAAGTAAATGTAGTCATTACCTGTACCATGCATCTTAGTGAAGTTTAATTTCATCTTTTCATCCCTCATATCGTTAATGTCAACCAATTCTGTGCTTATCTGGCTGTACTTACTCTTTAGGCAATCTGCAAGTGCATTAGCAGTATCGATGGATGTTAGGCAAGGAATGTTTCTTTCAACAGTTTTTCTTCTGATTTTAACAGAATCTCTTTCAGGCTGTCTGCCCTTAGCTGATGTTGAAATTACATACTGAATCTTGCCACTTTCAATAAGTGTTAGTGTGTTGTCTCTCTTATCTTCGTGAATCTTCTTAACTGTAATTGCGTTAACACCGTATTCGTGAAGATAGTTAGCAGTACCTTCTGTAGCATAAATCTTAAAGCCTAGGTCTGCATACTTCTTAGCAACATCACCGATTTCACACTTATCGCTATTTCTAACGGTGATAAATACACCACCACCACGCTTCATCTTGTAACCTGCACCGATAAGACCTTTGTATAGAGCTTCTTCAAGTGTACTTGCAATACCAAGAACTTCACCGGTTGACTTCATTTCAGGACCAAGGTGGTTATCAACATTAATTAGTTTTTCAAATGAGAATACAGGAACTTTAACTGCTACATAAGGGCTCTTCTTGTATAGACCTGTACCGTAACCCATATCCTTTAGCTTTTCGCCAAACATAGCTCTTGTAGCAAGGTCAACCATTGGAACACCGGTAACTTTACTAATGTAAGGAATTGTTCTTGATGAACGAGGGTTAACTTCAATAACATTTAGTTCGCCCTTATAAATTAGGTACTGAATATTTACAAGACCCTTAGTCTGTAGTGAAAGTGCTAGGTTTCTAGATGCATTAACAATTGTTTCTGTCATTTCATCAGAAATGTTCCATGCAGGATAAACAGCAATTGAGTCACCTGAGTGAACACCGGCTCTTTCAACATGTTCCATAATACCGGGAATAAGAATGTCATCACCATCACAGATTGCATCTACTTCAAGTTCTGTACCCATCATATACTTATCAATAAGCACAGGGTTCTCTATATTTTGTGCAAGGATGATAGCCATATATTCCTTAACATCTGCCTCGTTAAAGGCAATAATCATATTTTGACCACCTAAAACATAAGATGGACGAAGAAGAACAGGGTAGCCAATCTTTTCAGCAGTTTCAAGTGCCTCTTCACAGTTCATAACTGTAAAGCCCTTTGGACGGCTAATGTGATGTTCTTCAAGTAATTCATCAAATCTTTCTCTGTCTTCAGCCATATCAATTGCATCAGCTGATGTACCAAGAATTCTGATTCCATGATCAGAAAGATATTTTGTAAGTTTAATAGCTGTTTGACCACCAAAGGCAACAACTGCACCGATAGGCTTTTCTGTTTTAATGATACCCATTACATCTTCATTTGTAAGTGGTTCAAAGTAAAGTCTGTCAGCAGTATCAAAGTCAGTAGAAACTGTTTCAGGGTTGTTGTTAACAATAACAACATCATAACCGGCTTTCTTTAGTGACCATACACAGTGAACTGAAGAATAGTCAAATTCGATACCTTGACCGATTCTGATAGGACCTGAACCGAATACCATAACAGTTTCTTTGTCAGAGCCTTTTTCTTTAATAAATTCTTCAGCTTCATTTTCTTCATCAAATGTACTGTAGAAGTAAGGTGTTTCAGCATCAAATTCAGCAGCACATGTATCAACCATTTTGTAAACAGGTGTAGCAGAATACTTACATTCTTCACCTGTAAATGCTTCAATAGTTCTATCTAGGAAACCAAGTTTCTTAGCCTTAAAGTAAGTAGCTTCATCAATGTTACCTTCTTTAAGTTTATTTTCCATATCAACAAGGATAAGTAGCTTGTTTAAGAACCATTCATCAATTAAAGTGATTTCGTGAATCTTGTCAACAGAAACACCTCTCTTAAGTGCTTCAAATACACAGAAAATTCTCTGGTCATCACAAACAGAAAGTCTGTCAACAACATTTTCGTCACTCATCTTAGCAAACTTCTTATCGTCAAGTGTATCGTGAGAAATTTCAGCACCACGAACTGCTTTCATAATAGCATGTTCAAATGTTGGTGCAATAGCCATAACTTCACCGGTAGCCTTCATCTGTGTACCAAGAGTTCTCTTAGCATAAACAAACTTATCAAATGGCCACTTAGGGAACTTAACAACTACATAGTCAAGTGCAGGTTCAAAACAAGCATATGTAGAACCTGTAACTGCATTCTTGATTTCACCAAGTGTGTAACCAATAGCAATTTTAGCAGCAACCTTGGCAATAGGATAACCTGTAGCCTTAGATGCTAGTGCTGATGAACGAGAAACTCTAGGGTTTACTTCGATAACAGCATATTCAAAGCTTTCAGGGTTTAGAGCAAACTGACAGTTACAACCACCCTCAACACCAAGAGCCTGAATAATATTTAGAGATGCTGAACGAAGCATCTGATATTCTTTATCTGCAAGTGTTACTGCAGGAGCAATAACAATAGAGTCACCTGTATGTACACCAACAGGATCAAAGTTTTCCATTGAACAAACTGTAATTACATTACCGTCTGAGTCACGGATAACTTCAAATTCAATTTCTTTCCAACCGGCAATACACTTTTCAACAAGAACCTGTGTAATAGGGGAAAGCTCTAGACCGTTTGAAGTGATTTCTCTTAGTTCTTCTTCATTATCAACGATACCACCACCGGTACCACCAAGAGTAAATGCAGGACGGATGATTACAGGGTAGCCGATTTCATTGGCAAATCCAACTGCTGACTCAACATCATTAACAACAAGGGAAGGGATAACCGGTTGACCGATAGCCTCCATTGTATCCTTAAACATCTGTCTGTCTTCAGCTTTATCAATAGTTTCAGGGTTAGCACCAAGTAGCTGAACACCGTTCTTTTCTAGGAAACCTTCCTTTGCAAGTTGCATAGAAAGTGTAAGACCTGTCTGACCACCTAGAGTAGAAATAAGACCGTCCGGCTTTTCTTTTTCAATAATTCTCTTAACAACCGGAAGAGTAAGTGGTTCAATATAAACCTTATCTGCCATAGCGTTGTCAGTCATAATAGTAGCAGGGTTTGAGTTTACAAGAATAACCTCAAGACCTTCTTCTTTCAAAGCACGACAAGCCTGAGTACCGGCATAGTCGAATTCAGCAGCCTGACCAATAACGATAGGACCTGAACCAATTACCATAACTCTCTTTAAATTTGGTTTAATAGGCATTTATATGCATCCTTTCATATATATTAAAGGGAAAAATAAACTTAATCCATCATACTAACAAACTTATCAAATAGAAATGCTGTATCCTGTGGACCACCACAAGCTTCTGGGTGGAACTGAACAGTAAATACCGGCATATCATTATAAGTGATACCTTCACAAGTACCATCATTACCGTTTACAAAGCTAACCTTTGCATTTTCAGGAATGCTATCGTTAACTACTGCATAACCATGGTTTTGGCTGGTGATATAAATTCTACCGGTTTCAGTATCCTTAGCAGGTTGGTTAGCACCTCTGTGACCATAGTGTAGCTTTTCTGTTGTTGCACCCTGAGAAAGTGCAAGTAGCTGATGACCAAGACAGATACCGAATGTAGGAATCTTGTGTTCACATAACTTCTTTAGTTCAGCAATGATTTCAGTATTTTCTGTTGGGTCTCCCGGGCCGTTACTTAGCATAATGCCGTCAGGATTCATAGCAACAATCTGTTCACAAGTTGTACTTGCAGGAACAACTGTAACATCACAACCACGCTTTACTAATTCTCTTCTGATGTTATCCTTTGCACCAAAGTCCATAAGAACAACATTCTTCTTGTGTGTTTCACTTTCAAAAAGTTCTTCTTTGTCAGTTGTAACACTCTTAACTGCATCAGTAACTTTATAAGACTTTAGTTCTTCAATATCCTTGTCTAGATTATCAAGGCCATAAGTTAATTTACAGTTCATAACACCGTATTCACGAACAATTCGTGTTAGGCATCTTGTGTCTATATCGTAAAGACCCGGAACATCTGAGTCTTTTAAAAAGGTGTCAAGTACGCCCTCACAACGAAAATTGGAAGGTTCCTGACACCAGTTTCTAACAATATAAGCCTTTAAGGCCGGTTTTTTACTTTCAAAATCGGAAGGAATAACCCCATAGTTACCAATAAGAGGGAATGTCTGAATAACCACCTGACCAAAATAACTAGGGTCGGTGAGTGTTTCAAGATAACCTGTCATAGCTGTTGTAAAAACAAGTTCCCCTGTAGTTTCCTTTTTTGCTCCAAAGGATTTACCTTCAAAAACTTTTCCGTTTTCAAGGATTAGATATGCCTTTGACTCCATTAAAATTACATTCCTTTCATAAAGTTAGTTTTCATATGTCTTTAGAACTCTAAGAGCAACATCATACTTACTTTTACGCAAGTTCATTGCTTGTTTCTCAAGATAATGGTGTGCCTGACTTTCTGTCATACGCAAATTTTGCATAAGAAGAATTTTTGCACGATTCACAAGTTTCATAGTTTCAACCTGTGTCTTTAACTTTGTATTTTCTTTGACTACTCTGTTCATTCTCTCCTTAAAACATTCAGAGAATAACAGATAATGGTGAAAAAGATGTTTGCTAATAGGTTTGGATATTACCATAATACCCTTTGATGTCATCATCTGAGCAACATTATTAGAGCTTTTAGAAGGTACAATAACAAGAATACTTGCTATTGTGGTTTTGCTACAACTAATTGCAAATTCCAGTCCTGTTTCATTCTCCAAAGGAGTGTTAATAAGGATTAGGTCAAAATCATCATTTTCGATAAAGTCTTTTGCAATTTCGGAAGATTCGGCACTTACTACAGAGCCGAAGCCTTCTTCCTTTAATAGAGCTGTCAAAGCTTGGGTGTTGTTTAGTTTGGACACTACTATTGCCTTTTTCACATAAATCACTCACTATATTCTATACTATATTCTTAGTAAAGATATTGCATATAAGAATTATAACAAATTTTTTCTTCTAAAGAAAGACAAAAACCGAAAATTATCTAAAAAAATCAACATTTTTTTCGCCTATATATAATGTATAGGGAAAATAGGTTGATTTTTGCGAATTGATTTGCCTTGAATTATCTAAAAAAATCACAAGAAAGGTATGTAAAGTCAGTTTCACACCGTTTTTCTATAAAAATATCTTTGTTTACAGAAAAATCTACGCAATAATTTACTGATATTATTATATAGTGAATTTTCTATATTCGTCAAGGTAAAATTGCAATTTTTCTTTTATTATCCGTCTTTTAAGTGCGTTTTTATATATTTTTTTACGTTTTGTACAAGTGTTTTGCAAGAAAATATAAAAATCTTGCAAATTCTTATAAATTAAAATAAATTCTCAAAATTCTATTGACAATGTCTGTGTATAGGGCTATAATGTGAACAACGAAACAGCAAAGGCGCTGCAGATTAAGAAACTCTTTATCTGCTGCGCCATTTTTGTTTTTAGTAAAAATTTTTATTAGGATAGGAGATTACTCACAATGGTAAATGTTCCAGAAATTTTCGGTAGTATGGTATTTAATGATGCTACAATGAAAGAAAGACTTCCAAAGGCTACATACAAAGCTTTAAAGAAGACAATTGATCTTGGTGAACCACTTGATATTTCAGTTGCCAATGTTGTTGCTAATGCAATGAAGGATTGGGCAGTTGAAAAAGGTTGTACTCACTACACTCACTGGTTCCAGCCAATGACAGGTGTTACAGCAGAAAAGCATGATAGCTTTATTGATCCTGTAGGTGACGGTACAGCTATTATGGAATTTGGTGGTAAGGAATTAGTAAAGGGCGAACCTGATGCTTCTTCATTCCCAAGTGGTGGTATCAGAGCTACTTTTGAAGCAAGAGGTTACACAGCATGGGACCCTACTTCACCAGCATTTATCAGAGATACTACATTATATATTCCTACAGCTTTCTGTTCTTACACAGGTGAAGCACTTGATAAGAAAACTCCACTGCTTCGTTCAATGGAAGTTCTTTCAAATGCAGCTTGCAGAACACTAAAGCTATTCGGTAAAGATGTTAAGAAGGTTACATCAACAGTTGGCCCTGAACAGGAATACTTCCTAGTTGATAAAGAATACTTTGATCAGAGAAAAGACCTTATCTTTACAGGTAGAACACTATTTGGTGCAGCTGCTCCAAAGGGTCAGGAACTTGATGACCATTACTTTGGTGCTTTAAAGACTAGAGTTAAAGACTTTATGGCAGACCTTGATGTTGAACTTTGGAAACTTGGTATTACATCAAAGACAAGACATAACGAAGTTGCTCCTGCTCAGCACGAAGTTGCTCCAATCTTTGGTACAACAAATATTGCTACTGACCACAACCAGTTAGTAATGGAAACACTTAAGAAAACTGCTGAAAAACATGGTATGGTTTGCTTACTTCACGAAAAGCCATTTGCAGGTGTTAACGGTTCAGGTAAGCACAACAACTGGTCAATGTGTACAAATGATGGTGAAAACCTAATTAGCCCCGGTAAGAACCCAATCAACAATACACAGTTCCTATTTATTCTAGCAGCTATTATGAAGGGCGTTGATGAATATGCAGACCTTCTAAGAATTTCAGTTGCATCTGCCGGTAATGACCACAGATTAGGTGCTAACGAAGCTCCTCCGGCTATCGTTTCAATGTTCCTAGGTGATGAACTTGAAGCAGTTGTTAAATCTATTGTTGAAGACAAGGATTATGCAACTCCTGGTAAAGTTCCAATGCACCTTGGTGTTGATGTTCTTCCTGAATTTAAGAAGGATACAACAGATAGAAACAGAACATCACCTTTCGCATTTACAGGTAACCGTTTTGAATTTAGAATGTTAGGTTCAGCAGTCAACATTGCTTGTCCAAACATTATGATTAATACAATTATGGCTGAAGAACTAAATCAGTTCTGTGACGAAATCGAAAAGGCTGATAACAAGGATAAGGCTATTAAAGAACTTATCAAAAAGACATTTACAGACCATCAGAGAATTATCTTTAATGGTGACGGTTATTCTGATGAATGGCCTGTTGAAGCTGAAAAGAGAGGTCTACCAAACTACCGTTCACTTCCTGAAGCACTTGCTCACTTTGATGATCAGAAGAACATTGACCTATTTGTTAAGAACAATGTTCATGATGAAGTTGAAATCAAGGCTAGAAAGGTAATCACTCTTGAAGAATATGCAAAGACAATTAACATTGAAGCATTAACAATGCTAGAAATGGCAAAACAGGATATTCTTCCTGCAGTATCATCTTATGTTAAGGAACTAACAGATACAGCTCTTGCAAAGAAGGCTCTATCAGATGCAATTCCTACTTCTGTTGAAGAAGACCTAGTAACTACTCTATCTAATGACCTAGTATCATTCGTAGAAAAGATTGATACTCTATCAGAAGATGTAGTTAAGGGTAACGACATTGAAGATGCTCAGGAAAAGGCTAACTACTATCATGATGTTGTATTTGCAGCAATGAATGAACTAAGAGCAGTTAGTGATGAAATGGAAACAATTACATCATCTGACTACTGGCCATATCCAACATATGATGAACTTCTATTTGGTGTTTGATAACACAACATATAACATTTATTAACATTCAATTTAACATTTAAAGATTTTTATTTAAAATTAAATATTAACCTTTAATCTTCAAAAACAGTATGCTCCTTGTGTCAGGAGCAGGGAGCATACTTTTTTATATCTATTCTTTTTTAACATTTAACATTTTTACTTGAGGAGATGAAGGAGATATGGATGCAAATTCTGTATTAGACATGGTGACAAGTACCTCTTTTGGTATTTGGTTTTTGATTGGTGCTGCACTTGTATTCTTTATGCAAGCCGGCTTCGCAATGGTTGAGACTGGTTTTACCAGAGCTAAGAGTGCCGGTAATATCATTATGAAGAACCTTATGGACTTCTGTATCGGTTCTGTTGTATTTATGTTCTTAGGCTTCGGTCTTATGATGTCTGAAGACTACATTGCAGGTGTAATTGGTGCTCCTAACTTAGGAATTTTCACTAATTACAGTGGTTTTGATTATTCAAGCTTTGTATTCCAGTTAGTATTCTGTGCTACTGCTGCTACAATCGTTTCAGGTTCAATGGCAGAAAGAACAAAGTTTAGTGCTTATTGTATTTACTCAGCAGTTATTAGTGCTGTTGTTTATCCTATTGAAGCAGGTTGGGTTTGGAACTCAGCCGGTTGGCTACATCAGTTACAGTTTGTTGACTTTGCCGGTTCTGCTGTTATTCATACAGTTGGTGGTACAACTGCTCTTATCGGTGCTATCTTAGTTGGTCCTCGTATCGGTAAATATAGCAAGACAAAGAGTGGTAAGATTAAGTCAAACGCTATCCCAGGTCACTCACTAACACTTGGTGCACTTGGTGTATTCATTCTTTGGTTCGGTTGGTACGGCTTTAACGGTGCTGCTTGTACTTCAATCGAAAGCTTAGGTTCTGTATTCCTAACAACAACTGTTGCTACAGGTGCTGCTACAGTTTCTTGTATGATCTTTACTTGGATTAAAGACGGTAAGCCTGATGTTGGTATGTGTCTAAATGCATCCCTAGCAGGTCTGGTAGCTATCACAGCTCCTTGTGCTTCTGTTGATGCTCTTGGTGCATTTATCATCGGTATTGTTGCCGGTATCTTAGTTGATGTAGTTGTTGAACTACTTGATAAGAAACTACACATTGATGACCCTGTAGGTGCTGTTGGTGTTCATATGGCAAACGGTATTTGGGGTACTCTTGCAGTTGGTCTATTTGCAACAGGTAAGGGTGAAGGTGCTTTCGTAGATGGTTCTGCTTTAGCCGGTCTATTCTATGGTGGTGGCTTTAAACTTCTAGGTATCCAGGCTTTAGGTATTTGTTGTATCGTTGCTTATGTTGTAGTAGCAATGACAATCGTATTCCAGATTATTAAACACACAATCGGTCTAAGAGTTTCTGCTGAAGATGAAATCATCGGTATGGATGTTGCTGAACATGGTCTATCATCAGCATATGCAGACTTTATGTCAACAACACCTGCTTACAATGGTGAAGTTGCAGAAGAAGTTGACCTTAAGGGTGTTAAGCCTGTTGACCTAACACTAGGTACAAAGGCTACAGGCAAATATACTCAGGTTTCAGTTATCTGTCCTGAAAATAAGTTTGGTGCTTTAAGAGATACAATGAACGCTATCGGTGTAACCGGTATGACAGTTACACAGGTTATGGGTTGTGGTGTTGAAAAAGGTCACCTAGGTAGATATAAGGGTGTTCCAACATCTATGAACCTATATCCAAAGGTAAAGGTAGATATTGTTGTTTCAACTGTTGACCCAGGTCTTGTAGTTGCAGCAGCTCAGAAGGCTATCGGTACTGAACATAGAGGTAGTGGTAAGATCTTTGTATCTGATGTTGAAGATGTTATGAGAGTTCGTACAGGTGAAACCGGTTACGATGCCCTTAATGACTAATTAATTTAGCTTACTAGTATAGTTCCTTCCTGAAGAACTTATACTTAGTTTTATACCTATCCTTTTTAGGAAAGCAGGTGTCATATGGCATCTGTTTTTCTCTTTTGTCTTTTTAAATTCGTTTGTTGGTTAAGATAATTCAGTTCTACAAATTAGGTTTTTTCAATTTTGTTTGTGCGTTAAGATTAATTTGATAAATTAGGGTTTTTCAATTTTGTCTGTGGGTA
>OGMO01001003.1_pt1 | contig 20123 bp, 19 predicted proteins | sample 1573241 | NCBI WGS metagenome assembly OGMO01 (sample SAMEA2581896, study PRJEB24529) | metagenome | biome: Human gut stool | place: China | collected 2011 | reverse complement strand
AGCAGCGGGAGTATGAAGCCAGCAAGATGGCATATCGTGATATCAAGAATTCGATAGATACCGCCAAGCGAGAAGGTAAAGAAGAGGGCCTGGCTGAAGGCAGGGAGAAGGGCCTGGCTGAGGGCATGGAGAAGGGCTTGGCTGAAGGCATGGAAAAGGGCTTGGCTGAAGGCATGGAAAAGCGAAGCCTTGAGATTGCCAGGAAGATGCTGGCGAATGGTATGGATGCTGCCACGGTGATGGAAATAACAGGATTGTCGGAGAGCCAGTTACAGCAGCTGAAAGGATAAGAAACTGCCTGGAGAAACAAATGATCTCCGTGGCTGCATCTGTTGCAGATGAAGTTTCCTTGGACAGGTAGAATTGGATACCAGCATTATCCGGAATGCCGCATCATTTGCACTTACCCATACACCCTAAAACAGGGCGTATGGGTAGTATGTAGCTTTAGTTTACAGAACTTATGCGAAGCTTCTCTTAAGTACATAAAATGGATTAAACAAATATGTTAGGTTTGGTAAAATATGGGTATAGTTTGTTTGGTAGTATTTCTTGCGTTGGTAATCTTCTTAAAATTGAAGATGCCAATGTGGAAAGGTAAATATTCCGAAAGGTTGGTGCATAAGAAAATGTTGCAGCTGTCAGACGAATACACAATATTCAACAATTTGTTGTTTGAGAGTAATGGACGCTCAACTCAAATTGACCATATTGTAGTGTCACCTTATGGGGTATTCGTCATTGAGACAAAGGGTTATAAAGGTTGGATATTAGGTGGAGAGAATTCTGAATATTGGACTCAGGTCATCTACAAAAGTAAACACCAATTTTATAATCCGATAAAGCAGAATGAGGGGCATGTAAGATTTCTTCGCCATTTGTTTAAATGTCCTGTTGATTTCCCTTTTATTTCGATTGTTGTATTTAATAATTCTGCAGAGTTGAAAGTTCATGTCAATAACCATATAGTTGTAAACAGATGCAACTTGAATTGGGCAATATCTCAATATCAAGACATTATTCTAAATGCTACACAAATTGATTGGATTATGAATTCTATTCAACGGTATTACACAATAGCAAATAAGGAAGAAATAAGACAGCACAAGCAGAATGTTAAAGATAGGCAATATAGAGCAAAGAACTTAATAAGGCAAGGTGTTTGCCCACAATGTGGTGGTCAGTTAGTTTTACGCAATGGAAGATATGGCTCTTTTTATGGGTGTTCGAACTTTCCTAAATGCAAGTTTACACTAAATTAATGAGTGGGTAGTATATTAAGTTACACCCTCTTATGCTGTATCCGAGTCTTTGGTTATCGCCAAAGTGGGTAAGGATTCTATCAAGATTGCGATGAAATAAGGATTGTGCAGAGCGATGCACCTACCGTAAAATTATAAAAGTAAGGGGAAGAAGGCGAGTAACGTAAATTGCTCACTTTTTTTCCCTTTTTTGTAAATAATTCTGAGAAATAAAGTGCTTTAAAACTTTTTTTAGGAGCAATAGCTCCTAATTGTTTTGCCTGACATAAAAATATAAATTACCTTCGTAGAAATTTTTAAAAATAAAATCAACATGAAGGTAAATACGGATACTGGAATAATATCTGCACAGGGGTACATGGAAGAGGAGCTCAGTAACGAACTAAGGCCCCTCGTAAAATCTATGTTGCAGAAAGATATAGTAACCCGCAAGCAACTTAAAAAGGAATTTCATATCGATTATAAAACCGTCAGAAAACTTGTTATTGACGGGGTAAAGATTTCTATGGGTTCCATATTGAAGTTCAATTATGCTATTGCTTATTATCTGAATGAAGAGTTGAATAAACAGAAGAGCAAGGCAAATAAGGAAAAAGTTGATGAGGTTTCTGTAAGTGAGGTTGAAAAACTTGATAAAGGGTATAGAAAACTTTATGGTATACAAGCTACTATAGTTGATGAACTAATCGCCAAAGGAGTAGATTTGAGAACGCTGAAGCTTTGATAAACAAATAACAACTATAATATTTAGCCGTACATGAGTATTTGTGTGGCTATCATGAAGAAACAAATAACAATATTAACTTTTAAACAAATAAAAATGAAAAATTCAACATGAAATCGGGGGAGATATTCCTCATACTGCTCTGCAGCTCAATGTCTCCGAAGTAAGGATTCACTCTGGAAAACTTTCAGGGGCCACCTCTTCTTCCAAGATTGAGGAAGTAAATTTAGTCTATCTTAAAAGGTGAAGATATATGACTAAAATATTTTACGGATTGCCGATCTGTCTAGTGCAGACTGGACCGGTTAACATCGAAGTTGTTATTAACGTAGAATTCAGTGGCAACAGCAAATTGGTCATTGACTCTGCTAGTTTCAAACAGTTAATGAATATGGAAGATGAGTATTAGAATAGGTAAAATCGTCTTCCGTGATCAATCCAGAATGATTGTTGGTAGAGATGATGATCAGAAAAGAGAGCATGAAGAGAGTGAAGAGGAAGAGCCTGGAACGGGGTCTGCAGGAGCGAGAGACAGAGCTCCTACGGTCGACTTGGAAGTGGTGAATGACCAATCTAAACCTGAAAAGGATGAAGAATATACACCATCTTGTTTCCTATTGGAAGGCAGGGTTGTTCCTGTTGAACTTTGCAATGCCAGAGCAACAAAGATATTCCGACTACTTAGAGACGCTCAAATCCTGAATGATGATTTCAAGCCCGTCAACAAGATGCCGTGGTGGAAAAGAGGGGAACTTGCCGATATACTGGCAACGGAACTGAACATCCAGCACACCTGGAAAGTGTTTGGCATTTTCTGGGATATGGATGCAGAAAGTTTGAGAGGTGGATTCAATAAAGCTAAGGATCATGCTTATAAATATGATTTTGATGAGGAAATCATGGATATTTTGAGATAATTTACCCCCGGAATTCAGAACCGATATGGTCTGAGTTTCGGGGGCTTTTCATAGAAGTATGCTCACTGCAATGCAACTATGGAACAAAAGGACAGTTAGCCTTGCTCCAGCAGTTTTTTACGTTCAAATATCATATTAGAGTACTATTTTTGATACTGGTATCATATTTTACACCGCAAAGATACAGAAAAAATGAAATTTGAATAAAAAAGATAGAAAAAATCGAATTTCCGCACTTTTTAAACATGTGATATTGGGTGTTTCCGCAGTTCTTGTTTTAGCGTATTATGCTGTTTCCGCAGTTTCCAGTAGTTATGCATTTTGAGATAATTTTTGGTACGATGTGGTACGACCGTACCTGATAGTACCATAGCAGTGTCGCAAAAACGCCGTACATTTGCCCCCGGAATTCAGAACCGATATGGTCTGGGTTTCGGGGGCTTTTGTGTATAGGCACATCAACCGTTGTGGGAGCGCCCAACTGTTTAAAAAGGAATTTATAAGATGAAAGCAATGAAACCTTTTTATTTTGCTCATCCGCAGTACGGAAAACTGAGGGTGGTGCTGATTGGAGGCAAAATCTATTACTGCCTGATGGACGTGAAGAACATCTTCAAGAAGTCGGTACAGAAACTCTATGAAACGATTGCTGACTCGGAGGGGGAACTGAAAAATTTGAACATCGTGATGAAGAAGGACATGAAAATCAAGTATAACCTCTTCTTCGAGAACCAGGAAATGGGGAAGGAAGAAGCGGAGGCTGAGAACGTGAATGCGGATATCAACTTCTGCGATGAACAGCTGGTGAAGGACCTCGTTGACAGGCATGTTGCTGCCGAGAAAATTGCGGCAAAATGGGTAATAGGGTTCGTCAAGAGCAGACTGAATGATGCCGAGAATGCTTCGCTCTTCGAGGCGAACGGGGTCCAGGAGATTTCGGATAACTCGCTGATTCTGCCTATCAATGTAAGCTATGGCTCAGGGTATATCATGATTAACAGCGAAGTGTTCGATTAATAAAAATATGGAGGTAAAATGGAGATAGTACATGTAGTGGCAATTAATCCTTATCGCAAAGGTAATAAAGGGAAAGTTTTTTCTTACAATATCGATACTTATGATAAGGTGATTGAATCGGCTGCCGTTAAGAAGATGATTCAGCAGATTCGGGGTGAATTGCCGATTGACGGAGTGGATTTGAACGATGCGCAGGCGGTGAAGAAGGCGCAGGAGAGGCTCAAGAGCGAGCTGCCTTTCTTCTGTCCGCACTACGGTATGTTCAAGAATAATGTGCGCAGACAGGAGAATGCCTTGCCGGAAAGCTTTCTCTTCCAGACGATTATCGATGTGGATGATAAGGAGTATGTGGAGAAGGCGATTGAGAAGGCGCGCGAGCTGAACTGCTCTTCGGGTATCTGGAATGGGAGTTTGCTGCATCTCTGTTATAGCGCTCGCAAAAAGCTGCATATCGGGATTAGAATGCCGGTGGGGATGACTATCGAGGAGACGCAGAAGGCGTATTGTGAGGCACTGGGCGTGCCTTATGATGAGAGCTGCATCACACCTGAAAGAATGATTTTCCTGACGGATAAGGACTCGGAAATCTACCGGTCTAAAATGTGGTGCGCAGTGCTGCCGGAGAGCGAGATACAGGCTCGAAGACAAGCGTTCCTTAATCGTGGGCTTACCGTGGACGGCAAGATAGTTAATAGTTTACAGTTTACAGTTAATAGCAATAGTAATGACAACGTTCAAAACAATAGACTTTCGGGCAATCATGGCGATTATGCTGCTTCTGCTGGCACTGCTCTTCAGCCTGCCCAATCTGGTAATAGCAATCATGCTGATGATTCTCATCTCGGGAATCCTGGAGGCAATTATGGCACTGGTGAGCTGGGAGAGGCCAGTGAGAAGAATCTGATAGCCTTTGATCTGTTCGTTCAGTCGGCTGGGCTTGAGGGGATGGCGATTGATACCGTTGGGTCTCGGCACTCTTCGCTGCTCGCCATTATGAGCGCAGGCGCTTCGAGGGTGATGAGCGAGGAGGAACTGATGAAGGTGGTGAGGACGAAAATGCCAAGCTACTATCAGGAGGATGACTGTCATCAGCTGATACATGATTTCTATGCGAAATATGCTGACAGCTCGAAGCCGATGTCGAGGGACGTTATCCGCATCAATGCCACCGCAGAACAGGCCAGCCGGCAAGTTAATAGTTTACAGTTAAAAGTTAATAGGGCTGAGCAAGTTAATAGTTTACAGTTAACAGTTAATAGTACCGAGGAGGATTATCCCGAACCGCCGGAGATGCCGGAGAAACTGCCGAAGCTGGTGGAACTGCTGATATCTCGGACACCGGAGATTTATAAGCCGGCTGTGGCGCACGCTATCTTTCCTCCATTGGCTACACATCTCTGGCAGACGAGCTTCCGATATATTGATAATGTAGTGCATGAGGCTACGCTTTCTACTTGCTTGCTGGCTGGTACGGGCGCTGGTAAATCGTCTGTGGATAAGCCGATTAGATATATTATGGAGGATATCCGAAAGCGGGATGCGGAGAATCTGAAACGTGAGAAGGAATGGAAGGAGGAAGTGACGCGCAAGGGTGCCAACAAGGATAAGCGCAAACGACCGGATAATCTCGTTATCCAGGAGATTGATGCTGATATGACCAGTCCGGCATTCGTGATGCGAACCGCTGAGGCGCAGGGAAGATTCCTCTATACTTCGCTTAACGAGCTGGACCAGTTTGATGCTCTCCGGGGTAGCGGCAACCAGCAGTTCCGCATCATGTGCCTCGCCTTTGATCCTTTCAATCTCTTTGGCCAACAGCGCGTGGGCGTTCAAAGTGTGACAGAAAGGGTAACGATCAGGTTCAACTGGAACGCATCTACCACCATCCAGAAAGGGCAGCGTTACTTCTCAAAAGTTTTGACAGACGGTCCGATAAGCCGTATCAATTTCTGTACCATTCCGGAGCGTGAAATCGGTGATGAAATGCCTGTTTACGGCGATTACAATGATGCTTACCGTGAGGCGCTGAAGCCTTATATTGAGAATCTGAATAACGCCAGGGGACTGATTGACTGTCCTGAGGCATTCCAGCTTGCCCTCAAACTGAAGGATGAGAATGCGGAGTTTTCCCGACTGTCGCAGGACAGGGTTTACGAGAATCTCTCCTTCCGTGCCAACGTCATCGCCTATCTGAAGGCATGTGTGCTGTATGTGGCGAACGGTTGCAAATGGGAACCGGAGATTGACGAGTTCATCCGCTGGAGCGAGCGTTACGACCTCTACTGCAAGATGCGTTTCTTCGGTGATGCCATTAAGAGGGCGAATGATACAGGCGAGAAGTCGAGCAAGCGAGGACCTTCCAACATGCTGATGCAGTTGCCGGATGAGTTTACTTACCAGCAGGTGATAGACTTGCGTGTAGCACGAGGTATGGATAAGAAGGGAACTTCAAGAATGTTAGGTAACTGGAAGGAGCGTCATTACATCAAGGTTAAGGATAGTGACTCGGTTCCTCAGAAATTCAGTTCCTCAGTTTTTATTAAACTTAAATTCCGAAAAGGAGAACAGTAGTATTATGGAAATAGTAGTAAAAAGAATAGCAAAAAAGAAGACTTATACGATAGGTCATCTTTATATCCTGAGCGATAAGGATGTGAAACGTACCTGGCGTTCGGGGGTAAAAATAGGCGACAAGCGTATCTTTGAGCACAGCTTCGATAAGGCGAAGTTGGACAAGGAACATTACTTCTGTGATACCCTGGAGCCTACGTGGAGAAACCTCCTGGGTATCGAACTGAAACCGGAAGAGGAGGATGGACGGTACAGTAGGGTATCGGGTAAGAAAGCCCGCAAGATACCGGGTCATACGGCGATACCGGAAGGTTCGTATCCTGTGGTTATCTCGAAATCGCCAAGGTTTAAGAAGTGGCTTCCGCTGGTGCAGGGAGTTCCTGATTTTGAGGGCATCCGCATTCATGCCGGTAATTATCCCGATGATACGCAGGGCTGCATTCTGGTAGGTGAAAATAAATTACAGGGTGCCGTCTTTAATTCCCGCATCTGGCTGCACAGGCTCATGAATGCCATTACCGCAGCGAGAGAAAGAGAGGAGAGCGTTTGGATTACGATTTTGTAATGTTGAATGTTGAGTGTTGAATGTTGAATTTTTAGTGATTAATTTTTAAAAACAAATTATTATGGTAAAGTCAGTTAATACAAATAAAGTAGAAATGGATAAGAAGGCAGCAATTGCTGTCGTATTTGAAAACCCTGAATTCGGTAAGATTCGTACCTTGACCGATGAAAATGGGGAGCCTTTGTTCTGTGCAAAGGATGTCTGTGATGTGCTGGGATATAAAAGAGCAAGATGCGCTGTAGCTCAGCTAGTTAACCCACTTGACGCTGTAAAACACAGCGTCAAGGTATCGGGAAGCCTTCGTAAGGATGGAACCCCATCTAAACGACTCCAAAAGATGATCTTCGTTAACGAGAGCGGATTCTATGCTTTGGTGCTCGGCTCTAAGCTTTCTACTGCGGTGAAGTTCAAGAACTGGGTTACGGCTGATGTGCTGCCACAGATTCGCAAGACGGGTGGTTATATCCCGGTGCAGCAGGGAGAGAGCGATGAGGAGACAATCCGACATGCAGAAGAAATCCTCCGTGCTACGCTCAAGGAGAAGGAGAATCTGCTGAAGAAGCAGCGTCTGCAGATTGAACAGCAGAAGAAACTTATCGGCGAACAGGATACGGAAATCCGCCGTTTGAATGATGTGGTGGATGAGCAGGTGGTTCGCATCGCCAAGAATGGTGATAACATCATCCAGTTGGAGAATCAGGTGGATAATCTTTTGCCGAAGGCGCTCTATAGCGATAACGTGCTCGATTCCGTTTCGTGCTTCACCACGACGCAGATAGCGAAGGAACTCGGTATCACAGCCCAGGAGCTGAACCGCTCGCTCTGCGCCCTCCATATCCAGTATTATCAGAGCGGCCAGTATCTCCTCTATGCTGATTACGCCCACATGGGCTTGGCAAAGAGCCGCACCCGCTACAGCGCCTTCCTCGACCCGAAAAGCGATGGCAGACAGGAGAAGATGGGCAGAGCCTACACACATACTTATCTCGTATGGACCGAGCGAGGACGAAAGTTCATCCATGACCTTGCTCAGCGATACTGGGAACTGAGTGAAGTTTATAGTTTATAGTTAATAGTTAATAGCCCCTGGTGTTTTTGCATCAGGGGCTTTTAACTTTATGGGGACCAGCGATGGAATCGCTGGGGACGGGGGCGCGAAGGGGGTAAGGCTCTTTTTACCTTTTTACTTTTTGGAAAGCGTGTGGGGTATATTACCTCAAAACATACTTTCCGGCTGGTGTCTTGCTGAACTTCACCTGATAGGCTTCAGAGACAATCTGCAGCGCCTCGGTGAGGCTGTTGTTCGGCAAGGTTCCTGTGAAAGGTTCGATGGTATCCATTTCTACAGCAATCTCTACTCCGTAATTCTTCTCCAGGCTTCTGATGACTCTGCCCAGCGATGCATCACGGAATACCAGCTGCTTCTTCTGCCATGCACAGGCATCCTCGATATGCGATGTTTCGCGGATATCCATCTTTCCAGTCTGTTTGTTCACCACTACGATTTCGTTAGGCTTCATCGTATAGGTACTGCCGTTGGCAAGGGAAGTGAGCATCACGCTACCGTTGAGCAGCGCAACTTCTGCTGTCTGTTCTTTCTTTCTGTTGATGACGTTAAACTCAGTACCCAACACTTTGATTTCCATTCCCTGCATGTGGATGATGAACGGATGTCGGGCGTCTTTGGCTACCTTGTAGTGAGCTTCGCCTTCAAATTCAATCTCGCGATTGTCCTTGCAGAAATCCTGTGGTGCATACTTGATGCTGGAGAGCGAATTGAGCGCTACCACACTCTTGTCGGGCAGGGTGATGCTCACCTGTTCGCCTTCTTGGGTGGTGATTTCTGTCAGCGGAATCGCCGCATATTGCCTGTTTTCCTTATACATCATTCCCATAATCACCATGCAGATAGGCAGGGCAATAGCTGCCGCTATCTGGGTCCACTTGAGGACGCGCTTCAGGGTGAATTGCTTACGGGTTCCTATCTGTTCATGAATTTCGGCCTTGATACGTGCCAAATCTTCGTCAGAGATACCGCTATCCGGGATGATGCCGTGCAGCCATTCCTCTTCCATGGCTGCTGCTAATTCTTCATCTGAACAGTTGTTGATCCGTTCCTTCAGATTAGCTAAGTCTGTACTATTCTTGATGTCGTCTAACATAAAACAATCCTTTTTTAGATTATACACGGTTCGGTAGATAATGTACCGTTAAATTATACTAAAAACAAGAGCCACATCAGGTTGGTGCGGTTGCTGATAAGCTGTCGAAGCTGTTTCAAACCCATCGACAACTGGTTCTTAACGGTCTGTTCACTATAGTTGAGTCTCTCGGCAATCTCCTGATTGTTGAGCATCTCCAACTTGGAGAGTCGGATGATTTCCTGCTGCGTCTTGGGCAGCTTGGCAAGCATCTGGTTGAGCTGTCTGACGAAATCATCATACTCCAGCTGACTGTCTGCAGCGGTACTGTTGTGATGGTCAAGATAATCCATGTAGTCTTCATACACGGGCGAATTGATGACCTTCCTGTAGGCGTTGATGAGGTAATGCTTGGCTCTGAGGAAGAGCAGCGGCTTTACGCTTTCTGCCTCTTCCAGCGTGCTTCGGTTGTTCCAGAGCCATACGAAGGTATCTTCCATGATTTCTTCGGCATTCTCCTTCGACTTGGTATATTTCAGGCAAAAGGCAAAGAGTCTGCGGGCATATAGCCCGTAGATTTCATCGAATGCCTTCATAGATCCTTTTTTGAGTTGAAGGATAAGTTCTGTTTCTGTCTTTTTAAACATGATAACTATTCACTAAAATCCATCTAAATCATATTCTTCGCTGTCCAAATCCAGACTGTCATCGTTGTCGATAGTTGTATTTGGTGCTTTTTCTTCCTTTATATCCGCATCGGTTCCCTGGGTTCCGGTCGTTCCGTTTTCGGATGTTCCGGTAGTTCCGTTACTGAAAGTTCCGGTCGTACCATTATCGGATGTTCCGGTCGTACCATTATCGAATGTTCCGGTAGTTCCGGTTTCTATTTCACCGGTAGTTCCGGTTTCCAAAGTTCCGGTTTCTTCATCATTTTCTTCTGTATCATCCGTCTTTTCCTGCTGGATGATTTCCTCCGGTTCTTCAAGCAGTGGGTCCTTGCTGATTTTCAGCGGTGCCAGATGCTGGGTATAGAAGAGGGTATAATCGTCGTAGCTCAGACTGGTGCCCAGCAGCAGGAGGTTTGGCTCGCTGATTACGATGCCTCGGGCTCCCTTTGAGAGGAGCTGGGTGATGGCCTGATGCTGGTAGATGTCGTTAGCATACTGCCGTGCTTCGTCGTAATTGCGGAAGCCCTTTACCTGCATGCGGTGCAGACCATTCTGCTCGTCAATGACGAGGTCGAAATTACGCACGAGATAGGAGGTGAAATTATATTTCGCCATCTCGAAGAGCAACTGGTTCTCGTTTACAGAATCAGGTACGTAGGCGAGCATGAAGACGAACGGCTCGTTGCGCTCAATGCTGAATACCTTGGCTTTGGATTTGACATCATCATTGAGTACGGCGTTGCGGCGCGACCATACATTGCTCAGGTCGAATGTGCCGCCCTTGAGCTGTCTGCCGGCTTTCACTCCGTTGAGAATCATTCCCGCCATCTCGCTGAGTCGGCTGTTCGGATATTTCTCTACCACCTGCTGCATATCATCAAGACAAGCCTGGATATTACCCTCGTGGAGTTGGGTGAGTCCGCCGATAAAGAGGAACTTGTCGCGGTTGGCTCCTTCAGGATAGCGCTTGTCAGAGATAGCCCTGTTGTGTACCACCTTATTATATAAGTTGGCCTTGAAGGCATCGTAGGTGGCAGCATAGAGCGAGTCTTCGAGATGAATGCCCATCTTCGCATCTTCCTCATAATAAGGAGAGGTGAGCAGGGCGGTCCATTGGCTCTCCGGATAATTCGCTTTCAACAGGTCGAGATAGCGGCTGGCGATGGCTGGCTGCTTCCGGATGTTGTAGAGCAGGTAGAGGTGATAGTAGGCATCATCGAAATGTTCGTATGCAGCGTTCTTCTTCACCAGTCGCTGCAGCATGCGTTCGCTTTCGTCCAGATCATTGAGTTTGTCTTTCAGAATGATGCCGGCATGCAGCAGTCCGTCGTCCAGAATCTGATTGCTTTCTGCCATCTTCTCTTCGGTGAGCGGAATTTGAGCGAGATAGTAGGCACGCTGATGCGGATCTTCTTCTGCACTCAGGTTCTTCTCTTTCTCCTTCTCAAGGTCTTTCTTCTGTGCCTCGTTGAGGAGTGAATCGCGCTGTGCATCAGTCATTTCTTCTACACCTTTGGCATCGGCCACTACGGTCTGGTTACTCCGTCGCCAGTTGTCTATGTTCTTTCTCTTACCCCAGAGGCGCTCAAACTGCTGTTTGCCTTGGGCTACGGCAGATTGGGAGTAGAAATACCAGTTATTGCTGTTGCCGAAACCGCCGTTGCCCATGGCTCCGTTTCCGAAGCCGGATGAGGCATTGCTGTTTCCCTGATTTCTGTTATTTCTGCTGTTATTACCATTACCGTTGTTTCTGCCGGCACTTTGGTTGTCTTGTTTTTCTGCCAATTCCTGGTCGGCAAGTCTTCTCTTTTCTTCCTTTTCCTGCTTTTTCAGGGCATCTATCACCTTGTCAATGGCGACATTCCGTTCTGTTTCGCTCATGCGGGCAAGCGATTGCAGGGAGTCCTGCAGATGGATGGCGTCGGTATAAGGCACCAGTTCATCGAGAACCTTCGAGCGGTCGGAGAGCTGTTTGTAGTCTTTACGGTCCTGGTCTAGGAGTCCGATGGCAGCATCATAGCATCGCTTGGCATCGCCATAACGGTGGCATTGCCAGTATACATTGCCCAGATGCAGCAGCAATACACCTTTTTCAACTCCGTTTCGGCTTGATTTTGCGGCACCTTTTTCGTATGCAGCAATAGCCTGAAGGGTATCGCCCTGGTTGAGATGTATGTTGCCGATGGCATAATAAACCTGGTCGAGATATTCCTGATTCTTGTCGCTCGCAGCCATTCGCTTCAATTTAGATACCATCTTCCGGGAGTTGTTGGTTGCCAGTACCTCGGTCATGGAGATGCGGGCATTGAACTCCAGTTCGTAAGGCGGATTGAGGCGGATGACATGCTTGAAGGCACGATAGGCATTCTGGGCATGTCCTTGTTGTGCTTCTACCTGTCCCATCAGATACCAGAGGCGGGCTTTCTGCTTGCGTCGCATCTCATAGCCGATGGCTTTGCGGAGATACGGAACGGCCTCCTGATAGCGTCCGGTCTTCAGGTAGTAGAGGGCATAGGTCTTGTCCCATTCCTTCTGGGCACGCCAGTGGATGGAATCGCGCTCGATATTACGGATTACATCTTCGGCATCGTATATCCATCCCGATTCCAGATAACTCTTGGCGAGCCAGGCACGTGCCTTGCCGTAAATGCCGGGTTGGGTGGCGTAGAGACGGCTCATATAGGCGAATGTAGCTGCTGCCGACTGGAAATCGCCTTCAAAAAACTGGGAACGGCCCATCAGCATCCATGCCTTCCAAAGGAACGGATTATATTCACGGCGATGCAGCCATTCCAGGTCTTTGGCAGTCTTGCGGCGTTTCTTATCCCATACCGGGCGACGCTTGATGCTATGCTGGTGAATGGCTTTCTCGCATTTCTCGATGGCGCGGTCGTAGTTCGACTTGCCCAGTTCGCGGCTGTTCTTGTTGCCAACCGTATAATAAGGAATCATTTCAGAGTAATTGTCCTTATTTCCGTTTTCCTTTTCGAGCGAGCCTTCTATATAGGCTACGGTACCATTATAATAGGTGTTGTATCGGGCGTTGAAGGCATGCCACCATCTGCTCTTCGCCGTATTCTTCTGCGTAGAGCATCCTGCTATGGTCATTGCGAAGGCAAGGATAACCATAGCTGGCAAGAGGTTTCTGAATGGGAAATGCTTCAACATAAGTTTCTTCTTTATTTAAAATTTTTCTTTTAGGGTGTGTGAAAGCCTTAGTGCTTTCTGGCTGCCAGTATCCTTGCTGCTGCAAACAGAATGATGCTGACGAAGATGATGGTTGCACCTGATGGTACATTGAGCAGATAACTGGCATAGAGGCCCACGATGCAGTCGATGCAGCCTATCACGATGCTGGCTCCTATCATGCGCTTGTAGCTGTAGGTGAAGAGGTTGGCAGTCATCTGTGGTATGGTGAGCAGACTGATGGCAAGTACGATGCCCACCATCTTGATGGTTGCCACGATGGTCATGGCGATGAGCGTCATCATCATATATTCTATTGCAGTAACCGGCAGATGTTGCGATTTGGCAAAGGTGCTGTCGAATGCGATGGTCTGGATAGGACGCAGCAGAAAGGTGAACAGTATTGCAACAAACAGGGTAAGACCTGCCAGAAGCCAGAGGTCTGTGCTGTCGATGGCAAGTATACTTCCGAAGAGGAAAGAGGGTAGGTCGGGCATGAATCCCGGAGTAAGGAAGCAGCAGATGATGCCCACGCTCATGCCTAGGGTCCAGAACATGGCGATGGCAGAGTCTTTGCGCACATCTTTCTTCCGTGATACCCATTGCACGCCAAAGGCACTCAAAATGGCGAATACCATGGCTGAGAGTATAGGGTTGATGCCTGCAAATACGCCGATACCGATGCCGCCAAAAGAGGCATGCGTAATGCCACCGCTGATGAAAACCAGCCGGCGGGTGACGATGTAGGTGCCTACAAAGCCACACAGGATACTTGCCAGTAGGGCGCCAATCAGCGCGTTCTGAAAAAATGTATATTGCAGTATATCCATGTCTTTACTTTGAACTTTGAACTTTGAACTTTAAACTTTGCGCATTGCATGTTTAACTTAAAAAACTGATGACTTCGTCCTTTATCTGGTTGGGCAGGTTGATGCCTCTCAGTATCAGACTTCGGTTCCATCCCGCCACCTCTTCCGGCTGCATCGTATAGAGTACTTCCGAGAATTCCTCTACCTCCTCATCGGTATAGTCGTCGGCAGCTCTTCCTGCAAACCGGTCGAGTTCCTCGTCATCGTAGTATTCTATTTCCTTGGTGGCGGCTTCCATCATGCATTCCTGTTCGCATTTGGAGTTCTCTCCGTTGCATGTATTGCACGAAACTCCTTCCTGCAAAGGCTCTTCATCCTCTCCCTTGCGATGAGAGATGATGCCGAAGACTGCGGAAATCAATCCTAGTGCCACCAGGGCTAAAATCAGGTACAACATTTACTTTGAACTTTGAATTTTGAACTTTATGATTAGTAAAGCTGAACTTTCGCAAGTTTTGTCCCATACGCCCTGAAAGGGCAGAAGCCTCTAGCCCAGGGCATCGCCCTGGGTAATTACGGACGCAAACCTGTCGCCCTGTAAGGGCAAAAGCTTTAAAAACTCCAGGCAAAACATAAAGCTTTTGCCCTTACAGGGCGTCTTGCTGATTGCCATCATACCCAGGGCGATGCCCTGGGCTAGGAGCTTTTGGGCCTTCAGCCCGTACTTGAACCACATGCGAAAGTTCAGTAATTAGTAAAGCTGTTGAATTCTTCACTCTTCACTCTTCACTCTTCACTTATTTCAAATCCCACCTTTTTCAGGTCTTCCCAATAATGAGGATAGGATTTGCTCACTACCTCAGGATTGTTGATTTCTATCTGAGGGAACTTGAAGGCAAGAGGGGCGAAGGCAAGTGCCATGCGATGGTCCTCGTAGGTATCGATAGGCGCGAAACTAGGATCGCAGGTCTCGCCATCCCAAATCAGCGTGTTATCGTTCTCGTCATAAATCACGTAACCCACCTTCTTCAGCTCCTTCTTCAAAGCTTCGATGCGGTCGGTCTCCTTGATCTTCAAACTGGCAAGACCGGTGAACTTAAACTTTACGCCCAGGGCACAGCAGGCTACAACGATGGTCTGTGCAAGGTCTGGAGAACCGCTGAAATCGTAGTCGAAACGAGGCAAGAGACAACGCTGGACTTTCAACTTGACAGGAGAAAGAACATCACGGTTCTCAAATTCTGATTTCACGCCCAGCAGACTGAAGATGTATTTCACGACAGAATCGCCCTGCTTGGAACTGTCGAACAAGCCTTCGAGTCTTACCTCAGAATCAGGGTTTCCGTTCAGTGCCATCATTTCATACCAGTAAGAAGAAGCGCTCCAGTCATTCTCGATGGTGTAGTCGGCTACGCAGCTGTAAGGTTGTGGCTTTACGGTGATGGTATCCACATCGGTCCATTCTGCACTGGCTCCGAAGTTCTGCATCGTCCACAGCGTGAGGTCGATGTAAGGACGTGATGCTATCTCGCCCGTCAGTTTCAGTTCCAGACCGTTTTTCAGAATCGGACCAATCATCAGCAGTGCCGAGATATACTGCGAACTGATGTTTCCCACCACTTCGAGATGTCCGCCTTCCAATGGCTTACCAACGATGTGGAGTGGAGGATAGCCCTCTTTCTTTTCATACTGTATATCAGCTCCGAGGTAGCGCAGGGCATCTACCAGGATAGCAATAGGGCGGTTCTGCATGCGCTCGGTACCTGTGATGGTATGCTCGCCTGGTGTAGCAGAAAGATAGGCGGTCATAAAGCGCATGGCAGTACCGGCAGCCTTGATGTTGATGACATCAGGCATATCGCGCAGTGCCGCAATGATGACTTCTGTATCATCGCAATCGCTCAGGTTGTGGGGCTGCAACTTGCATCCCGCCATGGCATTGATTACCAATGCACGGTTGCTGATACTCTTGGAAGCTGGCAAGTTGATACTTGCATTGAGTTGGCGTGGAGCCTTGATTGTATATTTCATTTTCTTCTTGTTTCTGTTTCTTTTAATACTCTTTTTCCTGATTTTGTTATTTCTCAGCCTTCAGTATCCGGATGTCCTTGATGCTGACAGCCTTCTCTTTGGCATATCGGATTGGGAGGTCATCTTCTGTTTCCGGCATCTCATCCCATGCTCGGGTTCTCGGCCGAGTCTTCTTCGGACCCGGTATCAGGGGCGAGTAATACAGAACCTGACGGATGCGGTTTGCCTGTTCCGGGGTGAATCGCATGCTGTAACAGATGCTGTAGTCCATCAGATTGTCTGACTGCCATTCCCCATCCTTGCTGTTGGTGCGTTTGGCAAGCTCTCGCATGCTGAGCGTGGTATCCTTTTTGATGGCTTGTGCCTTGCTGACATATTCTGTCAGCCATTTGCCGTATGCTATTCGGTTGTAGCTCGGTGTATCATCGCAATAGTCTGAGTCGTCATCATCATCTGCAGCCTCTGATTTGTCTTTCACTGTCTTTTCTGAGAAACTGTGGAAGAGCCCCAGATAATGTCCCAATTCGTGAGCCAGTGTAGCATTCGGGTCTGTGGTATTGTAGGTATATCCCTTATGATTCTTATCTGTAGTATACCGGGTTCCTTCATTCTCTCTTCCCACATAGATTGAATTGAGCGAAACGCAATACGGAAATTTGCCCGGTTTGCTCAGCGGATAGTTCTTGCCATTGCTCAAACCATCTATCTGTGGATAGCCGCCTACTTGATAAGGCAGATGACTGATGCCCAGCGTGGTGCTGTTTTTATCGGTCTTCTTGAAGGCATATACCATCACATTGATGTAGTTGTTCTGGTCCCAGCAGTACTTTACATAATTTTTGTCCTTCATGAAACTCTCGCAGTCGAACACCGAATCAGATTCAGATACCTCGATATATTCCACACCTGGTGTACTGAGTCTCTTGCCGCTCTCATTCTTCTCAGCCAGTTCGAACAGGATATGCAGGTTCTCGCTCGGGACGGTATCCATCTGATAGTTGTATACATCACCCTGATAAAGTTCGTTCACGTTGGAGAGAATCTCCTTGAGGCGGGTATATTCGATGTATTGCTTGGTGTTACTGTAGAAGACATGGAAGATGACAGGCAGATGATAAACATAATCATCGCCTGTAATGATATCTGTGTCACGGTCTTGCCCGTGGGATCTGATAGGGTCGCCGATAGAGCCTTCGGTATCCTTGCATGATGCAAAGCTGAGGACGGTGAGGGCGATCATGAAATAAAGAATTTTTCTCATGCGCGTACCTTATATTATATATTTTCGTGCAAAAATACAAAAATAAAAGAAGATAGGCGAGAAATATCCAGAAAAAGTTTCTCAAAATGCCAAAAAACTTGTGCTTCCATCTTCTTGATGTATATCAATTCAGTTACATTTTGTAAACTTGACTCCATGAAAATGGCGTTTTGTAAGGTATGTCTTCGTGCAATATGCGAAATTTTAGGCTATGAAATTGCAAATTGTAAGATTGTGTGCGTTCTAAAGCAAAAAGTATAACTTGACCAAAAAATAAGATAAAATAGCGTTAAGGAATTATGAACTTTTCGGAAATCGTTGTATCTTTGCACCAGAAAAAGAAACAATGACAATAAAAATAACATCCTAAAAATAAACGATATGAAACGAATGATATTATTCTCATTGATGGCTTTGATGACCATAGCAGCTTTCGGTCGTAAGCACGTAGAGAATGCAACAGTTGTAGCTGACACTATTTTCTATGCAGAAAATATGAGTAATGTAACCAGTGCAGATCAGGCTAGTTATTACAGACTGCTGATGACTACTGGTTCAGGCCTTAACAAGAAGGACGTTTTCCAGGACTTCTACATGAACGGTAATCTCCGTGCTGAAGGTGGTTATAGCTTTATCGACCTCGGCAACGATCGCAATACTATCTTTAATGGTGAGGTTACTACCTATTATAAGAATGGTAAGGAGAAGTGGCATGGCAAGTATGTTAATGGCAAGCGCGAAGGCTACTTCACACTCCAGCTCCGTGAAGGCGGTGTAGCTGTCGTTCAGTTCAAGAATGGCAAGTCAATTCACGATTACTTCATGGTAACTTACAAGGACGGTACTTCTGAGAAGAGAAATCTCTCTGAGTTGAAGCAGTTCATGTAATCAGAAATAAGCAACTATGTAGTTTTTGTTACTTCATTGAATTAGAAGAAAATCTCTCTTATATAAATTAAAATTTTATGTTGATATGACCAATATGGGGATGGCTTCCGTGAGGAAGGTGCATCCCCTTTTTTTGTTGGGGGTGTGCCATAAGTCTGGACAATAGTTGGTGCATAACAGTTGGGCAACGCATGCACAACAGCTGTTGTGCATGCGCATATCAGCTGTTATGCAAGCGCACAACAGCTGTTGTGCGGCCGAAGATACTGACTGTCTCAACAACATATCCTATCTCTTCCAGCAACTTATCCTATCTCTTTCAACAACTTATCTTATCTCTTCCAGCAACAGATTCTATCTCTTTCAACAACATGACCTATATTTACCAACAACAAGAAGGAGGGTGTGTCATAAATCAATAGCTCGCATACTTCTGGGCTGCATTGAACTTGATGACAGAGAAGAAACTTTACAATCACTGCGTTCAGAAAGGCGGCAGAAGATCGTCCGTGAGAAGTTGGATGAATGGTGTGCTACCAAGGGTTATAGGGATACGTCGCTGAATATGATTACCCTGTCACGTTCGTTGGATATCAGCAGATACGAGTTGTCGCGCTACCTCTCATCCTGTCTCAATACCACCTTCCGCCCCTGGCTTGCCGAGGTGCGTTTTGAGGCTGCCAAGAAGATGATGTTGGATAACCCCGACTTCGGTAATGACATCATTTCTGCCGAGTGCGGCTTCTCTTCCCGTACCCATCTCTACCGTATGTTCAAAGAGAAAGAAGGCTGCTCTCCTACGGCTTGGAGAGAGAAAAACTGTTAAAAAGTATGTATTAGGTGTCGCATTCCCCACGAATGAGACACCTTTTTTGTAGGAATGCGACACCTATGTGGGGGAATGCGACACCTTGTTTCAAAGAAAAACACTATCTTTGCACCATGAAAAGTATAATAGAATCATTAGCCAAAGAAGAACAGGCTATCCTGATAGTAGCTCTGTTTCTCCTCATTTATGTTGGCATCATGATTAATGTCATGGTGAGGGAATATAGGACCTATCTTGATGATTACCCGATGTGTCATTTCAGCTTGGGTGATTTCATCAGGAGAGGGCGTTTCTATATCTGCCTCATTCTCGGCGTAGTGTTTATCACGTTCGTGTGTTTGGTAGTCAGTCTGATGGCAATCAGTATTCAGTAATTTCTTGATAAAAAATAATAACAAATATAATATTAAATTATGAAAAGATTTACCAATCAATCCTATGGGTCGCAACTCGGCCGTATGAACTGTGGGGGGGCAAAGCTCTGTAGATTTGCCCTGTTCCCATTGATGTTGCTCATGTTGTTGCTTCTGCCAGCCGGCATGGTGGCGCAGACGTCAGCTTCCAGTTCTAAGTATATAGCAACGTATGAATCCTCTACCCAAACCTTGACTTTCAAGGAATATGCGGGTGAAACCCTTCCTAGCAATAGTGTTGTTGTGAAAGATAAGATGAAGGTGGCTGATATCAAACGGAATTTTGAGAATGGCACAATTGTGCACATTGTTTTCGATAAGAGTTTCAGCACATTCACTCCTACATCGTTGTACAGTTTCTTTGGTAATCTCAGAAAACTTGAAGCAATTACAGGCCTGGAATATCTGAATACAGAGAAGGTGACGGATATGAGCTATATGTTCTTTGCCTGCTCAAAACTCACCTCTCTCGACGTCACTAACTTCAATACCGAGAATGTGAAGAATATGGTCAGAATGTTCTATAACTGCTCAGCTCTCACCTCTCTCGACGTCACTAAGTTCAATACAGGGAATGTGACGAATATGAGATACATGTTCTGTGCCTGCTCAGCTCTCACCTCTCTCGACGTCACTAAGTTCAATACAGGGAATGTGACTGATATGGGCTACATGTTCTATAACTGTTCAAAACTCACCTCACTCGATGTCACTAAGTTCAATACCGCAAAGGTGACGGATATGAGCAACATGTTCGTAAACTGCTCAAAACTCACCTCACTCGATGTCACTAAGTTCAATACAGGGAATGTGACTGATATGGGCTACATGTTCTATAACT
>OGMO01000995.1_pt1 | contig 20250 bp, 17 predicted proteins | sample 1573241 | NCBI WGS metagenome assembly OGMO01 (sample SAMEA2581896, study PRJEB24529) | metagenome | biome: Human gut stool | place: China | collected 2011 | reverse complement strand
ACCCCATCTGCCGAATTTATGCTGCGGATATCAAAGTACTTTAATATGATGGCGGAAGATGTCTTCCATGTAGAAGATTGAGACGGCTCAAGATTGAGTCCGTTCGCCTGCCACAGAACAGGTATAAAGTATCCGGAACAAGTGGCTCCTTCCCTAACTTTGATTTTATTAACGCTGCCAATGAATCAATTCCGAAGCGTAAATCTGTATAACCGGTTACGATATAAACATTTTTGAAACAAACAGCATCATTTAACATCCGCAGCCACCTGCAATACCATCTTCAGAAGCGCTGGTGATGTTGCGTCAGAAACGGTAATCTGAATCTTTCCTATCGTGATTTCAATTGCGCTGTTCGTGTTGCTGGTAATTAGGTTTGATGGAACCGGAATAATGCTTTGTGCACTGGACTCTTCTGGAATGTTTTGTAAACAGGCCTTACGCACTTCGCGAAGCGATAGTAATAATTCGCTACGGTTACATCGTGCTGCCCACACCATTCTTTCACAGATGTTCCAGAAAGTCTGTTTTAACATTCCCTGATCTGCGCTGCCCACTCTTGCAGGCGATAGTTTCTAGCGACTGATGATATGACTGATTTCATAGACTAACCTCCAATACTATAGTGGTATAAAAAGTTAAGCCTCAACTTTTTATACTTGGTAAGTCTATTTGTCTCAAAAATTAGTGTGAATTCTACACACCCACTATGGTGCGTTTACAAAGCGCCCTTATTATTACAGGGTGCTTTTATGGGTAATCAAACTAAACATCAAAAAGTTTGATTACTTGAATTCTCAATTTTCCGCATTACGAATTATTTTTCCTATTTCCATTTCCAATGTTGTTTAGCTATCAGCACTTCAAACATCTCAACATTCTTGTATGATTTTGGAATTTTAATCATCCCTCCAGCATTAGAATGAATACAAATTATTTCCGCTTCATTATCTTTTTTCAGACTTAAATATTCCACTTGAACAAACTCGATTGACTTATTTCTTAATAATTTCTTTTCGATTATTTTGTTTTTTTCAACAACTATTTTATGTCTTGTTGAAGTTATAAATAATATAAACAAAATAACACTGTTAATCAAGAATATTAAAAATCCAGCAAATACACCATACCCTGTACATAGTAACCACAATATAGCAGAACACAAGAAGCCCACACCATATAAAATGATATACCCTTTTTTAGGTTCAAGAATCAATGGTGTATTACCATTATCTTTCATTGGAACTTTATGATTTTTCAAAACTTCTGTAACAAACACTTTATGTGTTCCTGTAGCAAATGCTAAGATGCATTTATTATTCTGATATAGCTTCACATTCCCACTTTCATCAACAACGTGAGATGTGATGTCCTCATATCTTATATTATACTCTTTACCATTCATTTTTCTCCAATAAATTCTATCTTTACCTACTTTCACATAGACACGTCCATATAAGAAACTCATTAAAAAAAACAGAACTATAAGCAGGATAAATAAAGCAATAACTAACACATTATAGTTTGATGTCATATTTAATGCAAAAATAAGAATACAAGTAAAACCAATCCCTACAATCATATAAATGTTTGAAAAAATTTTCCAATCAATAAATCGTTCACCCAATTCTGTTTGTTTAATACCAGCTGAAGGTTCTTGTATCTTACCGATAGTACTTTTTACAACTATAACAATTATACTATACAATAATACTTTCAAGAAAATCTTTAATACAAATGACATAATACCTCCTGTTAGAGTAGAGGGTGTTTTACGCCCCCTACATATTTTAAGAATATAACGGACATTTTCCTGTTACTTTTCCGTATAAAGTACCAAAATAATCTTCCATATATTCAACTAGCGTCTGTTCATCCTCGCTTGTATATATTGGACACATTCCTTTCAACAAATCCTTAACGATGCTTTTTGTTGTTTTAATCCCAAATACCATAAATGCATATTTTTTTACGGAGTCCACAACTCCTTAGAATCCTGATTTGCTAGAGAAAAATCCTGATTTTAATTTTTCCAAACCATATTTTTTTAACAATGAATCCCTTTCCGATAGTAGTCTCTGTTGAGTTTTTCTCGTTAATGAAGATGCTTTCTTACCAGCTGCTTCAATTGCATCCATTTTAGTTTCATTCTTTTTCAATCTCTTAATGGTATCTTCATATAGATCTTTTGTCGATTTAGTAGTAAGCGTTTTTGTCTTGCTGAATTTACCCTTGAGTGCCTTTACTCCTTTTCCAATACCATAAAATGCACCTGAAACAACTGCACCTATTACAGCATCTTCCGCTACTTTCTTGCCATCTACCTTGCCCTCATCTATGCCTTGTGAAATTGCACTATTATGCTCAATGCACCAAACCAATACTGAATTTGAAGCCCCGCATCGCCAATTCCGTCACCGATTTTTCTCCATAATGTCGTTTCGGTTGCATCTTTAACATATTCTAATAATTTTTGCTTAGCACTATTTGAAAAATCTCTTATCATTCAATTTCACCGCCTTTTCATTTATTTTATTTATTTTTCTTGAATAGTTGCAGTAGCCTCCGCATCCTTAGTTTCAACAGAAGATTTCCGTTGTCTCATATAAGACAAAGTGTTTGCCACAAGCGTCACAAATGCATTTTGTATATCCTGAAGAGATTTAGTGAGTTCCACCATCTGTGCAATTGTTCCACCACCATTATCACCCTGATCCACAGGATTCTTTAGCCTCTAACAGCTGCTGCGCCTGCAGCATCATCATCCTGACGTGCTTGCATATAACTCTGAATATAATCAGAAATACTTTGAACTGCTTCAATAATGTTTTCTAATGCAGGTTTGTATTCATCCTCAAATCTCTGAATGAATGCATAATTGCATCTTAAGGCTGCGAATAATTCAGGCTAATTATTTATCTTTCTATCAGCTTTTAATTGCAGATGTGATATCCTGATCAGCTTCTTCTAACTTATCAGTCGCAAATTTAAGCTTTGTAGCTAAATCCTCGATAACCTGTGGGAATGTATCCTGAAGTGTAGAAAGTATCGCATCATAATCAGCAAAATAAAGTGCTTAACTTTACATTCCCATTTCTTCTATCTCTTTTAACATAAATTCTTCGAGTTTCTTCTTATCAGGCAAATGCAACATATAAGTTGAAACAAATAATTGGTTATCCATTCCAGATAATGCATATTCTACCATCTGTGAGCCTTTATCTGTACAAAGTAGTATTCCTACTGGCGGATTATCTCCTTCTGCCATCTCATTTTTCTTATAATATCCTACATAAGCATTAAGCTGTCCCAAATCCTCATGTTTGAACTCATCATTCTTAAGTTCAATAATAACATTGCAATGTAAAAGACGATTATAAAAAACAAGATCAATAAAATAATATTTATCATCTATTATAATCCGCTTTTGTCTTGCCTCAAAACAGAATCCCTCTCCAAGTTCTAACATAAACTCCTGCAAATGATCCATAAGAGCCTGTTCTAAATCAGATTCTGACACAGCATCCCTTGCATCAAGTCCCAAAAATTCAAATGTGAATGGGTCTTTTATTGATAGCATTGTTCCATTTGCGTTATCAACAGATTTTTTCAATAAAAGCTCTGGTTTTTTACTTATGCCGGCTCTTACATAAAGGTTAGTTTTTATCTGTCTGCGTAGTTCTCTTACATTCCAGTTGCATTTCATACACTCTGTTTCGTAAAAAAATCGTTCAAACGCATCATTTAAAACCATAATTTCTCGAATATGTGAAAAAGACAAGTTATTAACTAAAACATCTGGATCTGTGACAAATTCGTTCGACACTGTCGAACTTTTTCCAAAATCCGGTAATTTAAATTCGCTCGACACTGTCGAACCAATTTGAGGATATACTTTATAAAACTGTCTACAAGCCTTAAAAAGCGTATAATTCATTCCTTTTTGATCAATTTGTTTTTCCAAATTTTTCAAAAGATGAGAACCATATTCTGCTCTGTCACTACCATCTTGTTCATATTCTACTATATAATAACCAATCGCCCAATTGCGCAATGTCATAAGCTGATTTACAGCACTTTTTGCTGCTGAACTTGCTTTATCATTTATTTGCTTAATACTATCTGCAAGCAGTTCAAATTCCATTGCATTACCTCCAATACATTGTCCTAAGACTATTATAAATTCGCATAGACACAGTATACCACAGCTCTTGTATCTATGTAATTTCTTTTTTATTGTTTTTGCCGATACGAGCTCATCTTCTCCACAGTAACCTCAGGATAAAAGTAAGTCAGTATCGTTGCTCTAGGAATTCCTGCAGCAAGTGCCATCTAAAGCTCTTCCTTCTGCTCAAGTATATATGACCAGTGAAGCATTCGATTTGTAATAGTATCTTCCCACTGAGGCTTTTCCCTTTCAGGATTCCTTACAGGCTTACCACCTGCATTTCCACTAGAAGCACTATCATTTGCTGTATTATTTGCTTTCCTTCATATTGTCTATCTGTTAACCCTACTTTATTAAATTAAATGACATTTGCGGATTCATATTATACCTTCTTTTCTGATTACGAAAAAGCACCTTTTATTATGCATTCAACAAAAAGCCTCACCAGTACTTCTACCAGTGATGTTATTATATCATATCGCCACTTCCATAAGCATCAAATCTGCTCATTCTCTGCATTGTTTGGCGTAAAATTGGCGTATTTTTGTAATTTTACAAATTTCCACCAATAAGGTACATCTCGTTTTTAGTAGAGCTTTGCACCTGCTGGAATGTGGTTATCAACCAAAAGAAGATGAAGCTCTTCATCCTCTGAATCCTTAAGATTGTTTACTGCTGAAAGTAACATACCACAAGATTCAATTCCCATCATCTTTCTAGATGGAAGATTTGTGATGGCAATATGTGTCTTTCCAACAAGCTCTTCTGGCTCATAGTAAGCGTGGATTCCGCTTAAAATAGTACGGTCTGTGCCTGTACCATCATCAAGTGTAAACTGAAGCAACTTCTTTGACTTAGGAACTGCTACACATTCCTTAACTTTAACGGCTCTGAAATCTGACTTACTGAATGTATCAAAGTCTACCTCTTCCTCAAATAGAGGCTCAACCTTTACATTAGAAAAATCAATTTTTTCATTAGCTGTAAAGAAGCCATTATTATTTCCACAAGCTGCGCCATTATCAGATGAGTTATCCACTAAACTATCTGAGTTATTAGCAGGTGTCTTTCCGCCGAGTGTCTTCATCGTCGGGAACAATAAAACATCTCTGATTGCTGCGGAATCTGTGAGCAACATAACCATTCTATCGATACCGAATCCGATACCACCCGTTGGCGGCATACCGTATGCCAGCGCATTTAAGAAGTCTTCATCTGTATGGTTGGCTTCATCATCACCGGCTGCTGCCAGCGCATCCTGTGCCGCAAAACGTTCTCTCTGGTCAATCGGGTCATTTAATTCAGAGTACGCATTTGCCATTTCCCAGCCGTTCATAAACAGCTCGAAACGTTCTGTATATTCCGGTGCATCCGGCTTCTTCTTTGTCAGCGGAGAAATATCTACCGGGTGATCCATAACAAATGTCGGCTGAATCAGATGTTCTTCTACATATTCTTCAAAGAATAAATTTAAGATGTCACCCTTCTTATGTCTTTCCTCAAATTCAATATTGTGTTCCTTTGCAACAGCTCTTGCTTCTTCAAGTGTTTCAATCTTTGAGAAATCCACATTTGCATATTTCTTAACAGCATCTACCATTGTAATCTTTTCAAACGGCTTTGAAAAATCGATTTCGATATCGCCGTATTTTACAACCGGTGAACCGTTTACCTTTTCACATACTGTACGGTACATGGTTTCTGCAAGTTCCATCATGCCGTTGTAATCGGTATATGCCTGATACAGTTCCATTAATGTAAATTCAGGATTGTGTCTGGTGTCCACACCTTCATTACGGAATACTCTGCCGATTTCGTAAACACGTTCCATACCGCCGACAATCAGTCGCTTTAAGTATAATTCCAATGAAATACGAAGCTTCACATCTTCGTCTAATGCATTGTAATGTGTTTCAAATGGTCTAGCAGCCGCGCCGCCTGCATTAGAAACGAGCATTGGTGTTTCTACTTCCATGAAGTTTCTGCCATCAAGGAAGTTACGGATTTCCTTGATAATCTGTGAACGCTTCATAAATGTTGTTCTGACTTCCGGATTTACAATTAAATCCACGTATCTTTGTCTGTAACGCACTTCTGTATCTGTTAAGCCATGGAACTTTTCCGGAAGCACCTGTAAGCTCTTTGTTAAAAGTGTGATTTCAGATACATGAACGGACATTTCACCCTTCTGTGTTCTGAAAACTTCACCCTTTACACCGACAATATCGCCGATGTCAAATTTCTTAAAACGTGCATACGGTTCTTCTCCAACAGAATCTCTTGCTACATATAACTGAATGTTGCCCTTTAAATCTGCCACATTGCAGAAAGAGGCTTTACCCATGACACGCTTTGCCATTAATCGTCCTGCAATGGATACTTCCTTGCCTTCAAAATCTTCAAAATGTTCTTTAATATCCTGTGTATGGTTTGTCACATCGTACTTTGTAATCTCGAATGGGTCTCTGCCTTCTTCCTGCAAAGCCTTTAACTTATCCATACGGTTCTTAATCTGTTCGTTGACATCAGGCATCTGTGTATTATTCTTCTCTGCCACTGTTCTTTCTCCTTATCGACTATTCATTTACAATTTCTACAATCTTATACTCGATTTCGCCTGCCGGTGCTTCTACTTTTACGATTTCTCCGACCTTCTTGCCGATGAGTGCGGCACCCAGCGGTGATTCGTTAGAAATCTTATTATTTAAGCTGTCTGCTTCGGAAGAACCGACGATAACATATTCAATATCTTCATCATATTCGATGTCATGCAGCTTTACAACACTTTCCATTTTAACACGGTCTGTACTCTTATCATTGTCCTGAATGATTTCTGCATTGCTTAAAATTGCTTCAAGCTCTGTAATCTGTGTTTCAATATCTCTCTGTTCGTCCTTGGCTGCATCGTATTCTGCATTTTCAGATAAATCGCCCTGCTCTCTTGCTTCCTTTAACTTCTGGGCAACTTCCTTTCTTCTGACAACCTTTAAGTTCTCCAGTAATGCAACACGTTCTTCGTAACCTTTCTTTGTAAGAAACTGTTTCTCTGCCATTTTCATCTATCCCTTTCTACATTTATAACATTTTAAAACTAGTCATAATATTATAGCTTAATCATATTCATCTGTCAATCAGCTGTATCAAACTTCACTTTGTTTCATCAGCCCCGTGTACCATATCCACCAGTTGTTCCAGTTCTTCAAAATGCTCCACCTGATTGACCCTGCCGCGCAGTGCCGCAGAATGTTTCATGCCTGCCGTGTACCATGCAAAATGCTTGCGCATTTCACGGATTCCGGTGTATTCGCCTTTTGCTTCAATGAGCATTTTGGCATGGCGCAGTATCATATCACAGATTTCTTTTGTTGTCGGCGGTGCAAGCACCGTCTTATCTTTTAAATAGCGGCTCACCTGTGAAAATATCCATGGGTTGCCTCTCGCACCGCGTCCAATCATCACGGCATCACAGCCGGTTTCTTCAAACATCCGGATAGCGTCCTGTCCCGTTAAAATGTCACCGTTTCCGATCACCGGAATTTTAACCATTTCTTTAACCCTGCGGATAACGTCCCAGTCTGCCTTTCCCGAATAATACTGTTCTCTTGTACGCCCGTGTACGGCAACTGCCGCCCCGCCGGACTCCTCAATCACATGGGCAATTTCCGGTGCATTAATGCTTTCATCGTTAAAGCCCGCACGAATTTTAACCGTTACCGGTTTTTGAACGGCTTTTGCCATGGCTTCTACGATTTTTCCGACCAGCACCGGATTTTTCATCAGTGCCGAGCCTTCACCGTTATTGACAACCTTTGGAACAGGACAGCCCATATTGACATCAATAATATCAAACGGCCGCTCCTCCACGCGCTTTGCAATCTCACCCATCACCTCCGGGTCTGAGCCAAACAGCTGCAGCGCAATCGGGTGTTCTTTCGGTGTCACCTGCATTAATGCCTCTGTATTTTTATTACCATATAAAATCGCCTTTGCACTGACCATTTCCGTATACAAAAGACCGCAGTCCATTTCTTTGCATAACAAACGAAATGGCAGGTCGGTAACGCCTGCCATCGGTGCCAGTACAACAGGATTTTGTATTTCTACATTTCCTATAAACATTCACACTCTCCTATTCGTTATTCTCCAAGGAAAAACACCCGGTAAAACATTTCCATCGACTCTAACAAATCCCGCTTTTCATACTGTAATTTCTTAATCAGCATACCGCAGGCAATGTCATCATAGAGCAGGTCATTTTCATCGGCTTCAGTTTTAAATAACAGCGTGCCGTTTTCGTCAAATTCAAGTGTTAAGATGCCGCCGACTTCCTCGGTAAACAGCACACACATAATTTTTAATTCATTTTTAATATCCTCCGGAAGCTTGTCAAAGGCTTCGTTCAGATAAAACTTTTTCTCATACGCACTGGACGCGCAAAGCACTACATTTTCATTAAACATATCCATATAATCCTCTCACTGATACTTCTCCTGCCGATATAACCGCCTGTGTGCCGTCCTCTTTGGTCACAAGCAGTTCCCCGTGGCTGTCAATCCCCACCGCAATACCGGTAAATTCTTCTTTTGTGTCACAAATCCGGACCTGTCTGCCCGCATTGATTAACATTTCATTATAATCCTGCACTAAGCCGCTTAAATCACCTGTATTTAAAAACTTCTGATAGTATTTTGTGAATTCTTCGGCAAACAGCGCTACAATCCGGCTTCGTTTGATATTCTTTCCTGTTTCTACAAAAAGGGACGATGCAGTTTCTTTGATTTCGTCTGCAAATTCCGTTGTGTTGACATTAATTCCGATACCAATCACTACATAGTGGATACAGTCAAGCTCTGCACTCATCTCTGTTAAAATGCCGCAGACTTTCTTTTTATTGATAACGACGTCATTGGGCCACTTAATATGACATTCCACGTCTGCGCCTGTTTCCGCAACTGCACGGCGGATTGCCATAGTCACTGCCATCGCTGCAACGATTGTAAGCATGGAGGCATTGGCAGGATTAATCTGCGGACGTAACAGCAATGTCATCCAGATTCCGCTTCCTGACGGAGACACCCATTGTCTGCCCCGCCTGCCCCTGCCGCCGGTCTGGCTTTCCGTAATATAAAGTGTGCCGTCTTTTGCTCCGTTTTCTGCATTTCTTTTGGCTTCATTGTTGGTTGAATCAATTTCCGGCGCATAGACCACTTTTTTTACCGTATCGCCGGGATTTAACTGGCTCTCAATTTCCTCTGCCGTTAAAATGTCCGGATATCCCGTAATCTTATAGCCCTTATTCTGCACCGCCTCAATCGTATAACCTTCTTCTTTTAACTGGTTGATTGCTTTCCATACGGCAGTTCTTGACACCCCCAGCTCATCACATAACATCTGACCGGAAACATATTCATTTGTTGTTCTTAACTGTCTTAATATCTTTGTTTTCATGAATCCCTGCTCCATTAGAATCTTTCATATAGCAGGGCTGCCGCACTAAGAATCTGTCTTTTCTCTCTTAGTACGGCAGCCCATTTTTACGGCTGATGCTTCTGCCGGTTCTTACATCTTACAATACTGCCAGTCCGACTGCTGCACTTACAATCAGCAGAATCACTGCGGCAATTATCAGAAATACTCCCGACAGCCTTTTTTTATTCATAAATGCCTTTATCCCGGATAAGCCGTTGATAAGCGCTCCTGCCAGGAAAACGATCGGAAATAAGATTCCGCTGTTACTGCGCAGAAACAGGATTAAGATAAATAAAATCACAATCACTGCCGTCAGTGCAATCGTTGCATAGTCAATCAGCATTTTAGACTTCCGGTATGCTCCACTCGTGGTATAATACATCTTCTGCTCCGTTTCTTTTTAGAATTAATAAGCGCCCAGTGTTGCTGCCATTACCGCTTTAATGGTGTGCATTCTATTTTCCGCTTCATCAAATACAACGGACTGTTCAGACTCAAATACTTCGTCCGTTACTTCCATTTCATCTAAGCCGAACTTGTCATGAATCTGCTTGCCAATCTTAGTCTTTAAATCATGGAAAGACGGCAGGCAGTGCATAAAGATTGCATCCGATGCTGCATTTTCCATAACTTTCTTATTAATCTGGTACGGTAACAGTGCCTTGATTCGCTCTGCCCATACTTCGTCCGGTTCACCCATGGATACCCATACATCGGTATATAAAACTTCAGCGCCCTTTGTTCCTTCTTCTACGTCTTCTGTCAATGTAATTGAACCGCCGCTTCTCTTTGCCCATGTTTCACACTGTGCTACCAGCTCTTTATCCGGGAAATATTCTTTTGCCGTGCAGGCTGTGAAATGCAGTCCGAGCTTTGCACAGACAATCATCAGGGAATTACCCATGTTGTATCTTGCATCGCCCATATAAACGAACTTCACGCCCTTTAATCTGCCGAGCTTTTCACGGATTGTCAACATATCCGCAAGCATCTGTGTCGGGTGGTATTCGTTAGTTAAACCGTTCCATACCGGTACGGATGAATATTTTGCCAGTTCTTCCACAATCGTCTGCTCAAATCCTCTGTACTCAATGCCTTCAAACATTGTACAAAGCACCCTTGCCGTATCTGCAATGCTTTCTTTCTTGCCAATCTGGGAACCCTGCGGGTCAAGGTAGGTCACGCCCATGCCTAAATCATGTGCTGCCACTTCAAAGGAACAGCGTGTTCTTGTACTTGTCTTTTCAAAAATGAGTGCTACATTTTTACCGCGCAGCGGCTGTTCTACAATGCCTTTCTTTTTCATATCCTTTAACTTTGCGGATAAATCAATCAAGTACAGAATTTCTTCCGGTGTAAAATCCTTTAATGTTAAAAAATCGCGTCCTGTTAAGTTCATGTGTCCTCCTATCCCCTGCCTGACGGCCGGGTTCTCATTTTCTTATTCATTCATTTTATGAACAACGGTATCAATTTCTCCGACAAGCTTATTGATATCTTTGTTAATATCATTGATAAAATCGGACAACTTTCCGACTTCTCCGGCAACCACCGCAAAGCCTCTGCCGTTCTCCCCGGCTCTTGCCGCTTCAATACTCGCATTTAACGCAAGAATCTTCTGCTTTCCGTGAATGGTATTTAGCTGTACCGTCTTTTCCTTAATCCTGTTGACCAGCTCTTCGGCATCCTTCGCGCCTGTGCCCAGCTTTCCAATAATCTGTTTATTGTGCTTTTCCATATATTGGGCATTAATATAGCTGTTTAAAACCTGCCCCAGTAATTCTGCGCTGGCACGGATTGCTTCTTCACTGCGTATTGTGACCTTATGTAATGCTGCAATATACCGGTCTTCATTGACACCAATTTCCCTTGCGACCGCACGAAACTTTTCATCGTCCGGTGCTTCGGACAATACCTGTCCGCCAATCACAGAGCCAACCACTTCGTCCCCGATTTTTAACTCGATACCGAAATCAATCAGTCCTGCATGACAGAAATATACGCCCTTGCCTTCCCTGTCGCACTTTTCGCATCGTCTGCACCCTTCCGGACTTTTTCTTGTCAAATCAATACAAAATTCCGTAAAATTATAACACTCGGAAATGTATCTGCCATCAGCACCTACAGCGACTGTCGCAAGTCCCGTAGCTTTCGCCCAGTTGGACATAATCTGTTCAAACTGCTCCATATCACAAAAATCTTTAATATTTATCATATGAATCACCTCACGTACATATCATATTTATTCATATTATATCAAAAAGCTGTAAATATTCAAGCACTGTTTTCCATGAAAATACATGGATTTGTATCTGAAAATTCCAATAATATAAAGAAAACGGTACTTCTGTAGAACTGTATTCATTATTTCTGAATACAGTATACAAAAATACCGTTCCATAAAAACTACTATTATTTAAATGATTAATAGAAGCAATGGCTTCCGATAATCATATAACTGTCATAAGATGAATAATTTGCAATGGAAAGCGAACGGAAAAATGTATAATTTCCTACATTGTTCACACCGGATAAAGCTTCCTTTGCTGCCTGGATACATGCCTGGTTCGGACCGCTTGACAATCTGGCTGCAAATTTTGCGGATGGATTGCCGTTGCCGTCTGATACACCTGAAAACTGCTTTGGTGCATAAATTACTGATGTAATGGAGCTGCCCCACTTGCCGCTCTTTACACGATTTAAAACAACATTTGCAACTGCAAGCTTTCCTTCATAGCTTTCGCTTCCTGCTTCCCAGTCTATGATGCATGCCAGAAGCCACACTTCCTCGTCGGATGCATCCACAGAAGAACCGTATGTCGTGCCGACACTTGAAAGCGCCTGCTTTTTCTTGGCTGCTTCCTCCTCTGCTCTTCTTGCAGCTTCTTCTGCTGCAATCCGTTCTGCTTCTTCTCTCGCCTCTTTTTCTTCTGCTTCTTCGAGCGTATAACCGGCAACAAGCTCCTTGTCCTGTTCTTCACTCTCCTGCATTACTGCCTGGGCTTCCTGTCCGAAACATAACTGCGCATTTTTTACATAGCCTGTAACATTTCCGGAAGTAATCTTTGTCCATTCTGTACCTGTTTCATCCACATATACTAAAGAATAGTCATATAATCTTCCGACTGTTTCGGCATCTTCGTCAGCACCTGCTTTGACTTCAATATAAGAATCGGTTAAAGCAACGGCTTCTGCTGCGTAATCTTGCGCGCCTGCAAAATTGGTTTCATATACTGTTTCGTAACCTGCTGCAACAATATCGGATACCTTTTCTACGTAAGATACCTGAATGTTTGATGTATTATTCTGTTCTGTACTTTGCTGCTGCTCATAGGTAGTTTGTGCGTCGGCTACTACTGGCACTACTGGCATAAGACACATCACCATTGCTACTCCAGCGTACTTCGCCGCTATGCTACTTCTAAGTTTCATAAAGTTTTTCCTTTCCGGTGTCCTTTCCGACACCTGACAAAATGTTACAGAATTGTTACATTTTGTTACGAAAGTATAATACCAAAGTTACACTTATTTGTCAAATCCGTTACAAAACCGCATAAATTCTAGGGTTTCCGTTTATCCCCCGACAGTTTCATTGATTTTTTTATAAAAAATTTAATTTTACAAACCGCCTTTTTAGAAATCCGCCTGTCTTTTATCAAGATTTTGGCACTGTCCATGAGGTCGTTTTAACCGCATAAGCGGTATATACCGCAAGTGCGCACTAAAAAAGGGACACAGATAACTATATCCATATCCCTTCAAAATTATTACAAATTTGTTAAAAAAAGTTACAATTCTTAATTACAACACGTTATAAATCCATTTTCTACCTGACCCCTGTCCGGCGCTGACGGACTGCTTCAAATGTAAGAATCGTACAGGCAACTGCTGCATTAAAAGACTCGACCTGTCCCTGCATCGGAATCCTTACAAGTACGTCTGCCGCATCAGACGAAGCTTTTGTCAATCCATTCGCTTCGTTTCCTATCAGAAACGCACTGGCGCCGGTATAATCCGACTGTGTGTATTCACAGTTTCCGTCCAGATGTGCCGCATAGAGCCGCACGCCTGCCTGCTTTAAATCCGCAAGCTGCTGTGTAAAATCTTTTGCATAAAAGAACGGAACCCTATAGACAGAACCCATTGTGGAGCGGATAGTCTTTGGATTGTAAATATCCACGGTGTTCGGACTTAAAATCACGCCGGTCACGCCCGCACCCTCTGCCATTCGCACAATCGTTCCCAGATTTCCGGGGTCCTGTAAATTTTCAACAAGCAGAAGCAGCGGTTTATCTTTCATCATATCCTGCACCGTATATTGTACCATTTTTACAATGGCAAGCGCCCCCTGCGGTGTCTTGGTATCTGACATTTGCGCGAAAACGATGTCGCTTACCAGTTCTGTCTGTTCTTTTGCAAATTTGTTTAAAAACGATACATTTGCCGCTGCAAAGCTTTCCGAAAAATAGACTTTCACCAGTCTGTCCTGTGGTACTTCCGACACCATTTTCATGCCTTCGACCACAAACTGCTTCGTTTCTTTTCTGGTTTTCGCCTTTTTTTGCAGGGAAACGACTGTTTTTACCTGACTGCTGCTTGTACTTGTAATCATAATTTTTTGTATCCTTATCTGTTATTTTGAAAGCAATGCGCTGATATTAAACTCGTATTCGTCAATATCCTTTGTCATTGCCAGTGCTTCATCGATGTCAAAATCGACAAATTTACCGTCTTTATACGCTACCAGACGGTTACTCTTGCCTTCGCAGAGCAAATCCACCGCATATGCCCCCATTACAGAAGCATAGACTCTGTCCTTGCAGGTCGGTGAACCGCCTCGCTGCATGTAGCCTAAAATGGTTGCTCTTGTTTCAATGCCTGTGGCTGCCTCGATTCTTCTTGCCATGCCGGTAGAATGTCCGATACCTTCTGCATTAATAATCAGATGATGCTTCTTTCCGCGCTTTCTTGCTTCTATAATATGGTTAATTAATGCCTGTTCGTCATTGTCATAACGCTCCGGCAGTAAAATGTCTTCCGCACCATTTGCAATGCCACACCACAACGCGATATAACCTGCATTTCTGCCCATAACCTCGATAATACTGCAACGCTCATGGGAAGTCGATGTATCACGGATTTTGTCGATGGCTTCCATTGCCGTATTGATTGCCGTATCAAAACCAATTGTATAATCGGTACAGGCAATATCTAAATCAATTGTTCCCGGAAGTCCGATGGTGTTGACTCCGGCTTCCGCAAGCTTTTGTGCACCTCGGAATGAACCATCGCCGCCGATAACGACAATACCGTCAATCCCGTGCTTTTTGCAGACTTCTGCGCCTTTTTTCTGACCTTCCGGTGTCATAAATTCCATACATCTTGCCGTGTAAAGAATTGTACCGCCACGCTGGATGATATCGGCAACACTGCGCTTATCCATATCAATAATTTCTTCATTAATTAATCCATTGTATCCCTTCTGGATTCCTTTTACCTTCAGCCCCTTGTTAATTGCCGTTCTTACAACTGCTCTGATTGCCGCATTCATTCCCGGTGCATCACCGCCACTTGTCAAAATACCAATTGTTTTTATCTGTTTTGCCATAAGAACTTCCCCTTCCTTTCTCAATCATCTGTTATATTCCTGCTGTTTTCTATTGTATCTCATAAAAATGTGCATTTCAATATGAATATTCTATGATTTCTGTCAATTTTCCATATAATTTCTAGGTTGTTTCGACATTTTTTGTACCGAACACTTCCCGGAGCTGTGCAACCAGCCCGGCTTCTACTTTGACATTCATGGACGGTGGGAGCTGTTTTTTTAGCTTTTCCTCGGCACAGTAAATGATGACACTATCGTGTCCGTCTGACGGTGCGAGTATCTTTGTCAGTTCCTCCTGCTTTTCCTGATATTCTGCCATATTGGCAAAACGAATCCAGAGCTTCTGCGGCACACTGTCAAAGCTGACAATTTTTTCACAAATAAGTTTTCCATTCTCATCGGCATTGGCACTGACACGTCCCGTTACAAATACTTTATCGCTTGTATCAATGACACTGCGGTAGGTGTTAAAGCTCTGTGGAAAAACAAGTACTTCCACCGTGCCTACAAGGTCTTCAATCGTAAGAAATGCCATGAGCTGTCCGTTTTTGGTCGTTTTTACGGTTTTATCCATAATCATGCCGCCGATTGTAACCCGCGTATTGTCTTTTGCCTTTAATTCGCCGGTTTCCTCGTCCAGTTCAAAATCGGTCGTCATCGCAGAAATGTGCCGTTTCCACATCGCCGCATATTCATCCAGCGGATGTCCGCTGACGTAAACGCCCAAAATCTCCTTTTCAAATGCGAGCAGTTCTTCTTTATAATATTCCGCTACGTCCGGCATCTGCACTTCATAAGCCGTCTTTTCTTCCTCAGATACGAAATCAAACAGTGACATCTGGCCGGATATGGCATCTTTACTCTGTTTTACGGCATTATCCAGTAATTGTGCATAAACAAACATCATCTGACGTCGGTTATTGCCAAAGGTGTCAAATGCCCCCGATTTTATGAGATTTTCAATGGTACGCTTATTTAATTCGGAAAACATCCGCGTGATAAAGTCCTGCATGGTCGTAAATGGTGCGTTTTTCCGTTCTTTAATAATGGCTGCAATTGTCGGTCTGCCAAGACTTTTGATTGCAGACAGACCAAAGCGGATTGCACCGTTTTCAACGGAAAATCCACGCTCGGACTCATTCACATCGGGCGGTAACAGCCGGATATTCATCTGACGGCAGGCATAAATGTAACCTGCCACTTTTGCCGTATTATCGACTACGGAAGTCATCAGCGCCGCCATAAATTCTACCGGATAATGCGTCTTTAAATAAGCTGTCTGAAAGGATACCACCGCATAGCACGCCGCATGGGATTTGTTAAAGGCGTATTTTGCAAAATCAATCATTTCATCGTAAATTTTGCCGGCGATCTTTTCATCAATGCCGTTGTTGACACAGCCCGGCACATTTTCATCCGGATTGCCGTAAATAAAATTTTTCCGCTCTTTTTCCATAACGGAAGCTTTCTTTTTTGACATGGCACGGCGCACTAAATCGCTTCGTCCCCAGGAGTAGCCTGCAAGGTCACGTACAATCTGCATAACCTGTTCCTGATACACGATACAGCCATAAGTCGGCTTTAATATTGCCTCTAACTGCGGACAGTCATAGGTAACCGCATCCGGGCTGTTCTTTCCTTTTATATACTGCGGAATAAAGTCCATCGGACCCGGACGGTACAGTGAAATTCCGGCAATTAAATCTTCGATATTCTGCGGTTTTAATTCCTTCATGAACGACTTCATGCCCGCACTTTCAAGCTGGAAAATGCCGTCACATTTTCCCGTACCGATTAAATCGTAAACCGCCTTATCGCTGTAATCAATCGCTTCAATCGAAAATTCCGGTGTGTGCTTGCGGATCAGCTCCTCCGCATCATGGATTACCGTAAGGGTACGCAGTCCCAGAAAATCCATCTTGAGCAGTCCCAGTTCTTCCAGTGTTGTCATAACAAACTGGGCAACCACCGAACCATCCGAGCCGACTGACAACGGTACATATTCATCAACCGCTTTCTGACTGATTAAAACGCCCGCCGCGTGCATGGAGGCATGGCGCGGCAATCCTTCCAGACGTTTACTCTTATCAATTAAATCGCGCACCTGTTCATCGGACTCGTACGCCGCCCTCAAATCCGGATTCATTTTTAATGCTTTATCAATGGTAATTCCAAGTTCGCGCGGCACCATTTTGGCAATGGAATCTACCATGGCATACGGCAGGTCCAGTACACGGCCTACATCCTTGATAACGGCACGCGCTGCCATCGTACCGAATGTGACAATCTGCACAACGCGGTCTTTTCCGTATTTGTCCACGACATAATCAATGACCTCCTGCCGTCTTTCGTAGCAGAAATCGACGTCGATATCGGGCATGGACACACGTTCCGGATTTAAAAAACGTTCAAAAATCAGGCTGTATTTTATCGGGTCAATATCGGTAATGCCAAGACAGTATGAAACGACACTGCCCGCCGCCGAACCTCGTCCCGGACCTACCGGGATTCCGTTGACACGCGAATAATTGATGTAATCCCATACAATCAGGAAATAATCGACATATCCCATGGTCTGAATAACCGAAAGTTCATATTCCAGACGTTCTTTGATGTTATAAATTCCCTGTGTGCTGTCAATCTCCCCGTCTGCGTTCATATCCGGGTAACGCTTTGCCAGTCCTTCATAGCATAAATGATTCAGATACGACCATGAATCATATCCTTCCGGCACTTCGTACTTTGGCACTTTTGTCACACCGAACTCAATTTCCACATTACAGCGCTGTGCAATCTTGTACGTATTTTCAATTGCCTGCGGTGCATACGAAAACAGCTCTGCCATTTCTTCCGGCGACTTGCAGTAATACTGCCCACCCTCGTATCTCATTCTGTTCTCGTCCGTTACCATCTTGCCGGTCTGGATACAGAGTAAAATGTCGTGTGCATCCGCATCTTCTGCATACGTATAGTGGATATCGTTTGTCGCAACCAGTTCAATATTTAATTCTTCCGACATACGGACTAACTGCTGATTGACATACTGCTGTGTGGAAATGCCGTGGTCCTGCAATTCCAGAAAGAAATTGCCTTTTCCAAAAATGTTCTCATAGCGTTTTGCCGCTTCCATTCCCATCTCATACATACCACGCGCAAGATAGCGCTGCACTTCACCCGCAAGACATGCACTTAATGCGATAATGCCCTCGTGATACTCGGTCAGCACTTCATAGTCTACACGCGGCTTATAATAAAATCCTTCTGTAAATCCCCTTGAAACAATCTTCATCAGATTCTGATAACCAGTATTATTCTCAGCAAGCAGCACAAGATGGTTATACTTATCCTCTCCTGTTCCTGCTTCCTTATGGAATCTTGAGCCAGGGGCTACATACACCTCACATCCAAGAATCGGATTGATCCCGGCTGCTTTTGCTTCACGGTAAAAATCGATCACACCGTACATAACACCGTGGTCTGTGATGGCCGCACTGTTCATGCCCAGTTCTTTTACCCGTGCAACGTATTCTTTGATTTTATTTGATCCATCCAGCAAACTATATTCTGTATGCACATGTAAATGTGTAAAATCCATATTTATCCCTCCGGCTTTTCAGCCTCTCTTCCGTTTGTTTACTTTCTCCAGTCTGACGTTACTGTCAATAACGATCTTATTTCTATTTTTTCTTCGGTCTTTTATTATGCAGTACTTCCCGCCGTATATAGTCAAAGGTATAATCCTCCCCTTTTTCTGCCAGCATCACCAGCAAACTCTCAAGCAATGCATCCGTTTCCGGATGGAGCAGATGATTCTTTCTAGCCTTACCTTTTCTGAAATATTCCAATGGGAAAGAATCGTTATACTTCTCTTTATTATAATTCTTACTTGCTGCAATCCGGTCACAGAACATCTCAACTACATATTTTTCCGGCATTTTACAGCCCGCTAACGCACCGGAATGATCTGTGCTATAATCTACCCAATATTCCAGATGATGCTTATTTCTTCCTTTATGATGCAGCCAGGCACTTGTATAGCCTTTATCCTCTCGTTCCGCATCATTCGGGCTTCGGTCTCCCTGATAATACTTCACCCCCACTGAGAACTCCGTCCAAGAGTATTTGGACAGATCATGCAGCAGTCCCTGTTTATATAAGCCTACCCGGAAGCAGTTTTTCATAACCAGCCACTTATGATGGTTGATCGTTTTCAAATGTTTATACCAGTTCATGTTCATGAAACTTTTCATCTCCGATTTTATTCTAAATATTATCCATCTTTTTATTGTATTTCATTTTTCCCTTTTTGCCAACACCCAAGGAAGCAGTTACCTGAGAAAAATTGCGATTATTTTTATCATCCATTAAAAACGGATAATACCTTCTCTTTATTATAATTTAATTTCATAATTCTGCCCCTAAACTGCCCCTAAAACCATTTTAAGGCATAAAAATACCCCGAATCCCTTGCTTTCTCTTAGGTTTCGGGGTATAAGGTTCAAAGCCGAAAAAGGGACTCGAACCCTCGACCCACGCATTACGAATGCGTTGCTCTACCAACTGAGCTATTTCGGCGTTTGTTAAAAGTTCCAGATGCCGTATAGCGGAACATTTAAAAGTCCGTTATTCATATACATGTCATCTGTTGAAATTCTGATAGACGTTGCATTGTTATATCTCTGCTTGAACACCTTGGAACTCTGTGCTTTCGTATGTGGCTCTGTCTGTACATCAACCGGTACAACCTCACCATCACCTTCATACACAAAATCAACCTTCGCTGTTGCAGATGATATCCAGAAGAACAACCTGCCAATATTCTTATTCGCATATAATTCTTCCATCGCATACTGCTCGGCTATCATGCCATCCATCGTATCAACGATATTGGTCTGATCTATATCATAATAATGAATGCCTGCCATAATCCTTAAAAGGCCATGATCCAAATGATAGATCTCAAAGGACTTTTCATCCACCTGCTCTGCAAGTGGCAATATACCAT
>OGMO01000968.1_pt1 | contig 20728 bp, 22 predicted proteins | sample 1573241 | NCBI WGS metagenome assembly OGMO01 (sample SAMEA2581896, study PRJEB24529) | metagenome | biome: Human gut stool | place: China | collected 2011 | reverse complement strand
TACCGTATCGGAAGTGTAGATTTCATCTGTAAGTCTTCTATCGAATTTCATTTTCTTCATCCTCGTAGGGTTTCGATTCCGCCGCACGCTTCAATTCTGGTATGTCTTTTATAGTCAACTGATATACCAATTCATGCTCATACTTGTACAATATAACTATATTGTGTTCATTTTCTTTCTTTCCAGTTTACCCCAGTTCAGTTTGTTCTTCTTGTATCCCACAAATGCAGTCACACGGACAAATGCCAGATAATAGCGGAGAAAAGTTGTTTCAAAAAACAAGCAATAATAGCAAGGATCAGTTCTCGAAAAGAAAGCCTTTGGTCAATGGTATAGATTCTTGAAAAATATGCAGTTAATGTGAGTAAAATACCATACAGGGCATAGCAGGCAAGAAATGCCAGCATAAATTTCACATTCAGCATATCCATCATCACAGATGAAACCATTGTAAATTCGCATCAGGACTATATACCCGCAAACGAAACTTCCTTCTTAACTCCAGACCATCTTCCTTTTCCTGAAAATCCCGATTTGACAAAGAATCAAAGTACAAAGAACGTACCTGATAACCATCCAGTCCATTATGTGAGTCAGTATGAACCACATTTGACAAATAATTCCGAAGTTTTAGTGCTTCTGCCTGATTAAGTAGAAATTTCTTTTCTTCCCGCAGTACATCGCGCACTGTATTATTTCCTCCTGCTTTTGCTTTTTAGTAAATACTATAATAGTATACACCCATAAATTTTTTTGTCCATATTATATAGAATAAAGCCTTGTAGTATACAATGAACTCTCGATAAAGTCAACATTTATTGATAATATACACCAAAAGATATATGATATTTTATAAATAAATACATAAAAGTCATAATGGAAATGGGGATGTTGTATGATATCAAACTACCAAAAATATCTTGCCATACTATTAACATTCATCTGTGTGATCGTACTGTATCCACAATCGACCTATGCCACCGAAGCCATTTCACAGCGTGAAACCATACGCGTGGGCTTCTTTGAGATGGACGGATACCATATGCAGGATGAAACCGGAAAGCGAAGCGGCTATGGATATGATACCTTACGTCTTATGGCACGCTACTGGAATGTTCGGTTTGAATACGTCGGCTACGACAAGAGCTGGGGTAATATGCAAAAGATGCTTGAAGACAACGAAATTGATATAGGTACTTTCACACATAAAACACCCGATTGGGAAAAAAAGTTTGATTTTTCCAGACCGATTGGAAGCAACGAATGTATGATAACTGTCCGCAACGACAATACATCCTTTGTCGTACAGGACTATACGACCTACAATATGCACAACTTTCTGTCAGCATCAAAGTAGGATCATTTTGATTCATGTGATCGACCTTCGCATTTCTCCACGCAACGCTGGAGAGACCTTTCTTGCTGTATGTAAATGTTCACCGAAAAACGCCGATAAAATCAGCCTATTATAAGTATGACTTATTCAGTACAAAAAACAGTTCCTGAACGTTCCAAATTGGCGTATTTTAGACGATTGTGCGATTTTTTTGGTTTGGTTATTTTGCTCCCCGTGGCCAGAGCAGGCACTGCGGGCGAATATCCACTGCCAGATCTCGTTGGCGCTGAACCGCATCTACACCGAGTGGTACCCCAGCAAGGGCTACACCTTCAACATCACCAACTCCACCAGCTACGACCAGTACTACGTCCACGGGCGCACGGTGTTTGAGGTGATGGTGCGCATCACGGACGATATCTTTAACACCTATCTGCGCAAGCGTGGCACGGTGAACCCCTATTATTCCGAGTACTGCGATGGCAAGTCAGTCACCTGCCCGGGGCTCAAGCAGTGGGGCACGGTAACGCTGGCCAACAACGGGCGCAGCGCCTTGCAGATCTTACGCTACTACTACGGCAGCAGCATTGAGATCGTGCGCACCAAAAATATCCGTTCTATCCCGCAAAGCTACCCCGGCACACCGCTGCGGCAGGGCAGCCGCGGCACAGCGGTTTTCACCCTGCAAAGGCAGCTGAACCGCATTACCAAGGACTATCCTTTCCTTGGCAAGCTGACGGTGGACGGCGTATTCGGCAGCCGGATGGCCGCAACGGTGCGGGCGTTCCAAAAGCAGTTCAACCTGACCGCCGACGGCGTGGTGGGGCGGCAGACATGGTACAAGATCAGCTACATCTATGTATCGGTAAAGGACCTCGCCGAGCTGACCAGCGAGGGCGAGACTTCCACCGGCACCCTGTCCAACGGCACATGGAACGGCACGGTGCTGAGCACCGGTGCTTCCGGCAGCGCGGTGGAGCAGGTACAGTTCTGGCTGAACACGCTGGCGCAGTACGACAGCGCCATTCCATCCGTAAAAGTGGACGGCGTATACGGCACTGCCACCGCCAATGCGGTACGCGCCTTCCAACGCAAATACGGCCTTACGGTGGACGGCATAGTGGGCCAGACCACTTGGAAAGAACTGTACGATGAGTTTTTGAGTATCCAGTCCGACAACGGCACCCCCAACGCCTACCCCGGCACGCCGCTGCGGGAGGGTTCCTCCGGGCAGAATGTGCGGCTGGTGCAGTTCTGGCTGAAGATCGCCCGCACCGTGTACACGAGCCTTGAAAGCGTGACTGTAGACGGAAAATTCGGTGCGGGCACGGCGGCGGCTGTGCGGCGGTTCCAACGCTACTTCGGTCTGACAGCAGACGGCGTGGTGGGGCGCACCACATGGCAAAAGATGTACGAGGTGTATAACGATATCGCCAACCGGCTGCTCTCCTCTTCCCTGCGCCCCGGCGAGTACCCGGGCGTGCTGCGCACCGGCTCCACCGGCACATCGGTGCGGGAACTTCAGTTTTACCTCTACCTCATGAGCGCCTACGAGAGCAGCATCCCGCCGGTAAGCATTGACGGAAAGTTCGGCGCGGATACCGAGCGGGCGGTGCGGGCGTACCAGCGGTTTGCGGGGCTTACCGTGGACGGCGTAGTGGGGCGCACCACATGGAACTCCCTCTATGGCCGCGCCAGCCAGCTGCGCTCTTCCGGCCCGGTGGTCACTTTAAAGCGTCTGCCCTACCCCGGCGCCCCACTGACGGTGGGCAGCAGCGGTGAGACCGTATTGTATTACAATCTGCTTTTGCAGCGCATCGCCTATTATTTTTCCAGTGTGGAAGCCCCGCCCCTTGCCGACCGTTATACCGACGAAACTGCCACAGCCACCCGCAGCGCCCAGCAGCTGCTGGGGCTGGAGCAGACCGGCATTGCAGATGCCGACACATGGACGGCGGTGGAGGCGCTGAGTTTGCAGCTGGCCGCTCACGCCCCGAACCCCGATAGAGACACCCCACCCAGCACCGCTTACCCGGGGCGCGCCATCGCCGAGGGCAGCGCCGGGCAGGAGGTGGGACAGGTGGAGCGCTGGCTCAACCGCCGGGCACAACTTTCCTGCGGCGAGGGCTATGTAGCCGACAATAACCGCTTTGGCGCGGCAGATGCTGCCGCCGTGCGGGCTGTCCAGCAGCAGGCAGGGCTGCACCCGGTAAACGGCATCGTGTACCGGGAAACATGGAATGCTTTGCAAGCCCAGTGCGCCGACCCCTGCGGCTGCGAGAAGGAGGAATGAGGGATGGCACGCCTTTTGATCTATGACGCCTACGAAAACAAGGTGTACACCTACACAAACCTGAACGAGAACGACCCCATGCCTTACAGCACCCTGACCACCCTGCGGCTGCGGGAGTTCCGGGGCAAATCGGCCAGCCCTACCCTGTGGACCACCATTGCCGCCATGGAAGCGTGGAACCTGACCCGCCGCAAATACGGCAGGGGCATCCCGGTGGGGTACGCCTTCCGCCGCATCTGGGAGGGCGGTCACGGCACCCGCAGCCAGCACTACGCAGGGGTAGCGTTCGATGTGGGGCAAAGCCTCAACCAGCGCCAGCGCACCGCCATTTACAACGCCGCCCGCGCTAGCGGCGCGTGGGGCTATGTGGAGCCGCTGAGCCAGACCCCCACATGGGTGCACTTTGACCGCCGCTACGGCACCCCGGCCTGCAGCGGCACCACCGCCGGTTACCCTACCCTGCGCCGGGGCAGCCGGGGCTGCTATGTCATGGTTTTGCAGGATGCACTTTCCACCCTTGGCTACCAGACCGGCAACCGCATCGACGGCATCTTTGGTGCCCGCACCGAGCAGGCGCTGCGCGGCTACCAGAAGCGCACCAGCCTGCGGGTGGACGGCGTGTGCGGCTGCGACAGCTGGAAAAAGATCTCCACCGCCGTCATCGGCATCGGGCGTACCAAAACCACCATTGACTAGCGTTTGTCCTATATAGCTTATACAGAAAGAGCGACCGCACAAAACAATGTGCGGTCGCTCTTTTTCACTCACTTTACAGCCTGTTTCAGCTGCTCGAGGTCTGCGGCGTCCGGGTGAGAGAGCGCCTTATCGAAGTTTTCGATCAGGGCATCCAGATTGGGGATGTGCAAAGGCTGCGCCTTCATGGCCTCGTACCGCTGCCGGACGGACACCGGCATTTTGCCCTGACACATAAAGCTGCCAATGACGGTGTTGCTGCCGTCCAGCGCCTTCCGGGTGGCGGCAAGGATCTTTTCAAAGTAGGGCGCACTGCCGCCAAAGCCTGCGGTGCCGAACAGGAATACCCGCTTGCCGTGCAGCTGCTGCAAGAAATCCAGCGTGTCGGCGTCCGCCTTCCCCTTGTCCGTCCAGAAGCCCACATACAGGGTGTCTGCTGCCAGCGCGGCAGCGTCCGGCGCGCCGAAATAGCAGCAGTCTGTCTGCGGCAGCTGCTCCCGCAGGGTCTGTGCCAGCAGTGCGGTGTTGCCGGTTTTGCTGCTGAATACGATGGCGTAACTCATTTTTACCTCCCTCAGAGCAGCGGCAAGGCTGCCGGATACTCTTGTGCATACGTTATTTTCACGGCAGTTCTTTTGCCGGGAAAGCCTGAAATCATGGAACAGTATAGTACAGTGCCCTGCCAAAATCAAGGGTTGACGATATTCTCGCCTTTCCCGGCCAGAAAGCTGCGCAGGTTGCCGGTGGTGATATCCATCAGCCGCTGCAATGCTTCCTTGGTGGTCCATGCAATGTGCGGGGTGAGCACCGCGCCCGGCAGACTGCGCAGACGGCTTTGGAGCGGCAGCGGCTCAGTGGCAAAGGCATCGGCGCCGTAAAAGGCAAGCTTGCCGCTTTCCAGCGCATCCGCTACGGCTTCCTCGTCCACCAGTGCGCCCCGGGCGGTATTCAGCAAAATAGCGCCGGGCTTCATTTTTGCAAGGGCTTCCCGGCTTATCAGCCCGCGGGTTTCCGGGGTGGCCGGGCAGTGCAGGCTGAGCACATCGCTGCGGGCAAGCAGGGTGTCAAAGTCCACGAACTTCACCCCATCAGCGGCGTACTCCGGGCGCACCGTGCGGGTGCACACCAGCACCTCCATACCAAAGGCCTTTGCAATGCGGGCGGTCTGGCGGCCGATGCTGCCGTAGCCGTAGATGCCAAAGGTCTTGCCCAGCAGTTCCACCTGCGGCAGCAGACCATATTCTGCCGGGACGCCCATCTGCCAGTACCCGGCCTTTACTGCCCGGTCGTACCGCTGGGCGCACTGGCAGATGGCCAGCAGCAGGCTGAAGGTCATCTGCGCTACGCTGTAAGTAGAGTACCCCGGCACGTTGGCCACTGCCACCCCATGGCGGCGGCAGGCTTCAAGGTCGATATTATCCGTGCCGGTGGCGATGATGCCCACCCACTTGAGGTTCGGGCACTGCGCCAGCACTGCTTCGTCAATGCGGCACTTGTTGATGAGCACCAGCTCTGCATCCCCGATGCGGAGTGCAATGTCAGCGTAGTCGGTACGCACATAACTGGTGGTGTCCGGCACCAGTGTCTTTACCCCGGACCAGTCCAAGTCCCCTTCTTCCATCACATAACTTTCCAGAATCACTGCCCTCATAGCTTTCTCATTCCCTCTCTGATTACGTTATTCCGTTTCTTTCAGCGGATAAAGTGCCAGCGCAAGGCTGCCGCCGTAGGGGCGGCTGTCCAGTGCGGCATAGCCCTTTGCCAGCAGCAGCGCCAGCTGCACCCTGTCCTCCAGCGGCACCCACACCGGCGCGGTGCGGGCGGGCACGCAGCCGGTGCGCAGCAAAAAGCAGGGCGCAAGGCTTTCCAGCGGACGCAGCGCCCGCAGCCCGAAGCCCTGCCGAAAATACAGCGGAAGCAGCGCTGCCGCCGTTTCGGTGCACTCTACCACCGCCCATGCCGTGCCCTTGCGGCGCAGCCGGTCTGCCCGGGCTGCGGCAATTTCCACCAGCCGGGCGGGCAGCTCCTCGCCGGTATTCACCGGCGGGGTGAGCAGACAGCCGCCCTCCAGCTGCCGACGTCCCAGCCAGCTGCGCAGTGCCGCTGCGGCGGCGGTATCGGCGGTAAGGGGCAGCACCAGCAGCGCCGCCCCGGCTGTGCCCCATGCCTCGCCTGCGGTCAACATCCGCAGCACCTCGGAGCGGGGACGGTAAAACCCCGCCCCGCCGCAGCGCACCAATGTAAAAAATTCCTCGGCGGAAAGCCGCCGTACCTGCCGCTGACGCGGCGGGTCGCATACCTGGATCATTTGCAGTTCCTCCGTTCTGTCGTTCTTTCCATCAGCATACGGAAAACTGCGCGCGAACCGGCGCGAAACAGCGCGCCTTACAGTGCAAAAATCAGTCCAGCGAAACGTCCTCGCTCAGCACCTGCCCGATGGGCTTTGCGATGCACAGGTCGGCAGAAGCATCCGCTCCGGTGGGCTGCATGTTGATGACCACCAGATTATCGCCCCGGAAATACCGGATGAGCCCGGCGGCGGGGTACACCACCAGACTGGTGCCGCCGATGATAAGGGTATCGGCATGGCGGATGGCATCCACTGCGCCGGACAGCACCTCCTCGTCCAAGCCCTCCTCGTAAAGCACCACGTCCGGCTTTACGATGCCGCCGCATTCTGTACAGCGGGGCACACCGGTGCTGTTTGCGATGAAATCCACATCGTAGAACTTGCCGCAGCAGGTGCAGTAGTTGCGCAGGGTGCTGCCGTGCAGCTCGTACACGGTTTTGCTGCCTGCCGCCTGATGCAGGCCGTCAATGTTCTGGGTGACCACCGCCCGCAGCTTGCCCTGCCGTTCCAGCTTTGCCAGCCGCAGATGGGCAGCGTTGGGCTTTGCCCCCTTTACGATCAGCTTGTCGCGGTAAAAACGGTAAAATTCCTCCGGGTTTTCCTCCCAGAAGGTATGGCTGAGGATGGTTTCGGGCGGGTAGTCGTATTTCTGGTGGTACAGCCCGTCCACACTGCGGAAATCCGGGATGCCGCTCTCCGTAGAAACGCCCGCGCCGCCGAAAAAGACGATGCTGCTGCTTTTTGCAATGATGTCTTCCAGTGCCTTGACCATAGTTGAAACGCCCCTTTCCTCACGGAAGCTTTTGTGTTAAGATAGTACCAGTATAGCACATTCTTGCAGGAAAGGAAGAGGCCGATTTTGAACGTCTGGTACATCAACAGCATCCTTGGAGCCATCTGTCTGGAGGAGGAAAACGACGCGCTGCGCGGGGTACATTTTTGCCCGGACGGTGCGCCGGAGCTGGAGCCGCTGCCCCGCAGAGTGGTGGAAACACCCCTGCTGCAGGAGGCAGAGGAGCAGCTGAACGAATATTTTGCCGGGGTGCGCCGGGAGTTCGACCTGCCGCTGGCAGCAAAGGGCACGCCCTTTCAGCAGGCGGTATGGGCGCAGCTGCGCAAGATTCCCTACGGGGAGGTGCGCACCTACGGGCAATTGGCGGCGGCGCTGGGCAAACCCAAGGCAAGCCGCGCCGTAGGCAGCGCCTGCCACCGCAACCCGCTTTGCATCGTGGTGCCCTGCCACCGGGTCATCGGCGCAGACGGCAGCCTGACCGGCTACGCCGAGGGACTGGAGATCAAGGAATATCTGCTGGAACTGGAGCACTTTTAAGGAATTTATTTTGGGATAACAGAACACCTGCGGGCGTTCCGTTATCCCACTTTCAAACTTATAAAAAGTCAAAAAGGCTGCTGCGCATCGTTTGCGCAGCAGCCTTTGGCGTTTTATGCAGTTTTAGAAGCCCGTAGGCGGGACGTAATAGCTTGGGATAGACCCGCTTTTGGGCATAGCTGCGGCCTGCTGGCGCAGCGCCGAGCGGGTAACCTCTGCCCAGGAATACTGGGTCATATACTCGCCCCGGTAGGCGTTGAAGGCCGAGCGGTCTCCCCGCAGGAAGTTATAATAATCGCAGTCCACCTTGCTGGTATCCAGCGCCAAGGTGCTGCGGCCGCGTACCAGTAGCCCGTTGACCCCTGCATCCTCCAGCGTATGGCTGAGGTCAAAGATCAAATTGCGCAGGTGGCTGTGCAGCGAGGCGGTGTCGGGCTTGTCCTCCCACAGGACAGCCAGCATCTCGCCGTTGGTACAGGTGGCGCCGTTGCGGTCCACAAGGTAGGCCAGCAGCTCCTTGCTCTTGCTGCGCTTGAAGGAGAGCGGACGTCCGCCCACAAAGATCTCAAAGTTGCCGAAGCACTGGATCTTGATACCCACCGGCGCAGTCTCCGGCGGGTAACGCAGGTTTTCCAGCACATTGCGCACATCGGCCTCGTTGGCGGGCTTGAGCAGAAAACCGCTGACGAAGATCTGCAATGCTTCCAGCGCATACTCCGGGTGCTCGGTGACCACGATGATATTGCAGCGGGGCTGCAATTTCTGGATCATACGGGCAAGGGCAAGGCCATTCATACCCGGCATTTCCAGGTTCAAAAAGGCAGCATCCATCGGGCCCTGCCGCATCCACGTCAGGGCATCGTCAGTCGTCATGGCACTGATATAGTCACAGTCCGGTGCCACCCGGCACAGGATACGGATCAGCGAATTGATCGCAAGCTGACCGTCATCCACGACCAGTATTTTCATAGCTTCACCCCCTGTCTGCTTACGCAAAACAATTTCCCGCTGTTAGTTTAGCACGCCGCAAACTTTTAGGCAAGTTTTTTTCCGGAAAAACCCCAAAAAGTAACGTTTTCGCCCAGATATATGTCCATCTTCTCCTGTCTCTTCAAGACATTTCCGCAGCTTCGGTCGCCTTTTTCGACGAAACACCAGAGTGTTGCACAGCCAACTGATATATCAAACCAGCATTTATTTGCTCCCTCTTCCCGCCGGAAAGTACGGCTTTTCCCCGATAAACACAAGGCCGCTGCACCGGTCTTGTGCAGCGGCCTTGTGAATAATTTGCGTTTTGTCGTGCTCTGCGGAGCGCTCCAAACGTTTTTTCACGGGTGCTTCAATGAAGGTCCAGCTCCGGCGGGACATCCAGCTGGTCGGAGACATATTTCCCGTTCTTTTTGCGCTGACGCACGCACTCGGTAAGCAGATATTCGATCTGCCCGTTCACCGAGCGGAAGTCATCCTCTGCCCAAGCGGCAAGGGCATCGTAGAGTTTAGCATTCAGGCGCAGGGGCACCTGTTTTTTCGGCTCTGCCATATCAGTACAGGCTGCCGCTGTTCACGATGGGCTGGGCATCCCGGTTGCCGCACAGCACCACCAGCAGATTGGACACCATTGCCGCCTTGCGTTCATCGTCCAGTTCCACTACCTTGTTCTCGTTCAGACGATCCAGCGCCATTTCCACCATGCCCACAGCGCCGTCCACGATCATCTTGCGGGCGTCAATGATAGCGCTGGCCTGCTGGCGCTGCAGCATGACCGCTGCAATTTCCGGTGCATAGGCCAGATAGGTGATGCGGGCCTCCACCACCTCGATACCTGCCTCTGCCACGTTCTTCTGGATCTCGTCCCGGATGCGGGCTGCCACCACCTCGGAGGAGCCGCGCAGGCTGCCCTCGTCGGCCACGCCGTCGCCGGTGGTGTCCACGTTGGGAGAAACATCATAGGGGTACACCCGCACTACGTTGCGCAGGGCGCTGTCGCACTGCAGGGAGAGGTATTCCTTATAGTTATCCACGTTGAACACAGCCTTGGCGGTATCGGTCACGCGCCAGATGACTGCAATGCCGATCTCCACCGGGTTGCCCAGACAATCGTTGATCTTCTGGCGGGAGTTGTTCAGGGTCATCATCTTGAGGGAGATCTTTTTGCTCATGGACTCGACGCTCATCTGAGCATTCTGGCCGTTATTGCCAAACAGCGCAGCCACGCTGTTTTCCTTGCTGTTCACGTCTCCGCTCTGGCTCAGGCGGGTGCCGGCGGCGGGGTTGACGGCGGTGCAGAAGGGGTTCACCCAGTAAAAGCCCTGTCCCTTCAGGGTGCCGATGTAATCGCCAAACAGGGTGAGCACCAGCGCCTCCTGCGGCTTTAACACCTTAAGGCCGCAGAACAGGAAGATGCCTGCGATGAAGTACGCAATGGACAAAATCAGCAGCGGAATGCCCAGAAACAGCCGGTGCGGCCGATCTGCATTGAGCAGCGTGATACAGAAAATGAACAGGGCAATAGATGCCACATAGCCCAGCAAGGTGAGCAGCAGCATGGCCATACCGTTTTTGCGGGTATTCAAAATTTTCTCTTCCATAACAAGTCCCTCCTTATCAGGGTCGGAAGCGTTTCTTTCTGATATCAAAATCATATCACTTTGCAGAAGAGCTGTCAAGTACTTCCAACAAAAAACCCCGCCTGCCCGGGTAAAGCGGGCAAAGCGGGGTCAAATGTTATAGGAGCACCGCGCACCGGGCAAGCAGGGTTCAGGCGTCTGCCTACTCTTCTCCCCCGATCAGCACCACGGCAACATCATTGACGTTGGTACCGGTAGCACCGGTGATGATAAGCCCCTCCACCGCCTGCAAGGCGTGGTAGGCATCGTTGTTTTGCAGGGTGTCGAACACGTTCCAGCCCTTTGCCGCCAGTGCCGCGGCGGTGTCGCCGTCCGCATAGCCCCCGGCGGCATCGGTGGGGCCGTCGGTGCCGTCACTGCCCACCGAGAACACCGCGGCGTTCTGTCCCGCCAGTGCCGGAGCTGCGGCCAGCGCCAGCTCCTGATTGCGCCCACCCAACCCTTTGCCGGTCAGGTGCACCACGGTTTCCCCGCCCGCGATAAAGGCCAGCTTTTTTCCTTGTCCCGCATGGGTGCAGGCGATGGCACCCAGAAAGCTGCCTGCCTCCTTGGCTTCGCAGCAGAGCCGGTCGGTGAGGAGGATTGGCTCATAGCCCAGCTCCCGGCAGGCTTTAGCGGCAGCGGTGCACAGCTCTCGGACGCTGCCGGTGATCTGCGTGGTCACGTTATCAAGAGCTTTCGGCGTTTCCTGTGCCAATAACGCCTTTGCCTGTTCCGACAGGTTCAGATGGTATTTCTCCGCAATGGCAAGCGCTTGTGCACAGGTGGAGGAATCCGGCACCGCCGGGCCGCTGGCAATCATATCCAGCGGGTCGCCCAAAATATCGCTGAGCACGATGCTGAATACCTTTGCCGGAGCACAAGCCTGTGCGAACCGACCGCCCTTGACAGCGGACAACCGCTTGCGGATGGTATTCATCTCCACGATATCGGCTCCGCTGGCAAGGAGCTGATTGGTAATGTCCTGCAATTCTCCGCCGGGGACAAGCGGCTTTTCAAACAGGGCGCTGCCGCCGCCGGAAAGCAAAAACAGCACCGTATCCTCTGCGGTCAGTCCCTGCACCAGCGCTAAAGCTTTTTCGGTGGCTGCAAAGCCGTTGGCATCCGGCACGGGATGGCCCGCCTCATAACAGCTTATGCCGGGGATTTCGCCCTTCACATGGCCGTATTTGGTCACCACCACGCCGCCGTCCACGCGCCCCAGTGCCTGCACGGCGGCGTGTGCCATCTGCCATGCGGCCTTGCCCGCCGCCACCAGCAGCACTCTGCCGCCTCCGGGCTGAAAGTCCTCCAGCGCCCGGCGCACGGCTTTGTCCGGCAGCACCGCCTGAATGCTGGAACAGATGATCTCATCCGCATCCCGCCGCAATGTGGTATTCATAATACAGCCCTCCTAACAGAGTTTGCCCATCCTCGATTCGAATGACCTGCTGCGCAATTTCCGGGTGATGCAGGGCTTTACGATGAGCGCATGGGCGATTGCCACACGCTGCCGCTGTCCGCCACAGAGCTGCGCGGAAAAATCACCACCGATCGGCACGATGCTGAATAAATGGTGGGTTGGCAAAGTCAATCAAGCATTATGTTTTACTCAGTAGTTATCGTTATTCCATAACTTTCCATTCCAGCGTAGTTCAAATAATATACTCCTCCTGCTTTGATCGTGAGGGTCTTTCCGCTTTCAGCATTAAATGTTTCTAGTCCGTATCCATCGGCTCTTTTTACAGTTGTTCCTGCCGGAACCGTAAATGTTGCGCCATAACCTCTTTTCGATACGCCCAGAATTGGCTGTGAGAAAATAAGCTTAGTGTCCCAGTCGACGTCCACTACACCATTATTGAAGAACTTTTCCTGAACGCGAAGCGTTGTTCCTCCAATTGTATTCCTCCAAAGCGCAATCCCAAAGTTATGCTTCAAACATTTTCCAGCTGACACAGCCGTCCAGCCAGAATTTTCCGTTTCCAGAGGTCATGTGCACTTTATTCTGTGCATCCAGATCGTTAAAGTGCCACCACTCCGAGGCCAGCGGTGTCATGCCTGCATTGGTGCAGTACCCCTGCAGCCGCCGCGCACCGTCTGTCATGGATGCCGCTGCAGTGGCCCGCTTCCATGCGGTGGCCGAATTAGAAGTTACCGGGCCGGTAAAGCAGGCCGCCGCACTGCTCAGCTCGTGCATGGCAGAGGGCATGGCGTATTCCTCACCGGTCACCTGTACAAAGGGACACCCCGCCATGCTATGCTCTGTCTGCTCAGTGATGCGCAGCAGGGTCGTGTCCATTGCCACACCGCGCTGATGGTTGGAAAGAGACGTTGCAATAAACCAGCCGATATTCCACGCGCCCTTGTTCAGCGCCGTCATCAACTCCTTGTCCATCCTTGCCTTGGCGTACACCGCATCCTTTACCAGCATCTGCACCTCATAGGGCCGGAATGTCTCTATGATCTTCAGGCAATCGCCCGCCTTCAAAGCGTTTTTCTGCGCTACACCAACTTTTTTTGCCATAGCGTAATTGATAGGCATTAGATACTCATCCCGCCCAAGGCGCTGGTTGTAGAACAGGCCGTCATACAGTTTCTGTCCCGTAATGCCTTCAATATCCTTTCCGCAGGTTTTAAAGATCGATGCCTTGGCATTGGGGTTTTCGTATACGATGGAAGGCAGAACATCAGGCAGATTGATCATACACAGTTCATTTTCCAACCAGCCCACGGTGCCGTCCAGCAGGCAGACCTGCCAATATGCGCCAGACTCCTGCCGGATATAAAACATATCTCCCGCTGCAAGTCTGCGCAGTACTGTACTGGTCCCATCCGGTCTCTCGTACAGCAGCATCACAGCCGCCCCTGCAAAGCCTGTTGAGCCTTCCAACGGCAGTTCGAAGTTCTGGGGAACGCGGATGCCATCCCGCAGAACCGCATTGTCGTCCAGTGCTGCATTCCACATCGGTCCGGTTTCAGAGACCGGATCACTGACTTCCTGCTGCTGCCAGCTGACAGCCCGCTCTTCCACTGTGGGGTTCTGGCAGCCCGTCAGAAGCCATGCGCATGCCATGGCTGAAAGGCACAGAAAATCACGTCTTGTTGTTTTCATGTATTTTCCGTCCCTTCTTCCTGTTGTTCCTGTGCCGGAGTTTCCGGCGCTGTCGGTGCCTTCGATGCGGTCTCCTGCTCTGCCGCCGATTCTTCCGGCGACTGCGTCGGCTGTTGTGCCGCCGGGGCAGTCTGCCCCGCTTCCGTTGTTTCGGTCTGTGTCGGCTGCGCTTCCAGCAGTTCTTCCTCCGGCGGTTCGCCCTCGGCATCCTCTGCAAGATCGTCCTCCGGTGCTTGATTCCCAACCGGCTGAACACTGCCGCTGCCGTTCAGGTTGCTGCTAAGTGCACCCTCCACGAATGTGCCCGACTGACTGACGCCATTGATAAAATAGTAGCTTTTTTCATGGGAATGATCCCATCCCTGCTTCGGTTCTCCATTTGTCCCAAAAGCATAGGGCTGGCCGTCGATCACACACCACCCGGTCATCTGATTTCCGTTGCCGTCCAAATAGCGCGTGCCCGCATCCGTTTCAACCCAGCCGGCCTGACTGACACCGTCCACAAAGAAATAATCCTTTCCATCAATCTCTGTCCAGCCCTGTGCCAGTGCGCCGCTGTTGTCGTAGTATTTCAGGACGCCGCCCGTTTTTTTCCAACCGTTCAGTCGGTTTTTGACCCGTCCATCGCTATCCAGCTCCCAGACCTTTCCGTCCTCCTGATAAGTACCGGTGCGCGGATGTCCGGTTTCGTCAAAGCAGTACTGCACTCCGTCCAGCATGATCCAGCCGGTGTACAACTGGCCGGTCTCCGGTTGGAAATAGTAGTATTTTCCGTCTATCTTCGCTTCGCCCTGGGTGAGCTCTCCATCTGCGTTGGCATAGCCGACATAGCCGTTTTCTTCGATCCAGCCGACCTTCAAAAAGTTGTTGCTGCCAAAATAGTAGAGCTTATAGTTGATCTCATACAGCCCCTGCGCACGGGTGCCGGTAGTCGGCGAGATATAGTAGCGATGCAGTCCTTCGCCGTGCCACCCCGTAGTTTTACTCTGGATCGCTTTGTAAGCTCCAAAAGCGACCCCTGTGAGCAGACATAGGCACACCAGTACTACACCGACGGCTTTCAGCGGCCTTGCCGCCCTTCTTCTGCGCGTATTCTGCGTCACGCTAAACCGATATCGTTTGATCTTCTGGCGTTTCATTCTCATCTTCCCATATAAAGATTCAGCCCCCGGTGGAATGCCAGAGGCCGAATTTCATGTTTAATAGGCGTCCTGTACCGTCTCTTTACCGTTTTCACGGTAGGTCGTCACAGTAAAGCCATTGTAATACAGCAGGCCATCCTCGCCATCACCGATGCAGCTGGAAGCATACTCCGAACTGTTCGGCTTGCCAATAGCGGCATACAGCTTGGAAACGTCTTTGCCCACATACTTCAGGGCAGTTTCCAGGCTGGCAGTTTCTGCCGGAGCAGTCTCTGTAACGGGCTTGCTTTCCACAGGCTCCGTCTTTTCTTCTTTGGAGGAAGCAGCCATCTCCTGCTTTGCAGGCTTAGATTTTGCCGCGGTCTCGGCCTTGGATTCAGCCTTCGACTCCGCCTTGGATTCGGCCGGTTTCTCCGATGCCGCCTCGCTTACCGCAGAAGAAGCTTCGGAAACTGCCTCCGAAACCGCCTTGCTTTCCGGCACAGCCTCCGACGAAGCAGCCTCCAATGCCACAACGGAAACCGATTCGGATTCCACAGCCGAGGAAGCGGTCGTTTCTGCTTTTGCCCCGCATCCCGATGCCAGAAGCATCGCACCGCAGAGCACTACACCCATCATCTTATAGTTTACATTCATTTTGTTTGTTCCTTCTTTCTATTTTTTCAGTCAGTCGGCCAGGGCGCAAAAGACCCATTCACCGTCCGACAGAAATGCTGCTTTTAGTTGCTGCTCCCGCACATTCTGCGGAAGATACGCCGTAAACGGCTGTGTTCCCTCTCCGCAGGGGGAAGCTTCGTAGGTTCCGGTCTCTGCCAGAATGTAGATCGGAGAGTCGTCATCCACACGCTGCCCGCTCAGATCGCCTGTCAGGCAGAACGTCCCCTCCATTCGGCTGTCCTTCCGTTGTGCTTTCGCACTTGTACCGGTATCTGCTGCCGGGACTGCCGTGCGTTCCGGAGCAGGCATTTCCGGGGCGCGTTCCAGCAGCCAGTTCAGGTTGCGTTCCACCAGTTCCACCAGCAGCACATCGGGCTGCTCTTCTGCAACAGCCGTCAAAAGGTAGGGCATATTCCGGGAGAAACAGGCGTTGCCGTAGCTCTGTGCCAGGAAAGGATGCAGATTGATGCCAAAGGAATCGCGGTATACAAAAATGCTTCCGTCTGCCGCCGAATTTTCCGTGTGGATCGTGATATCATCTGCCGAGTGGAATTTTTCGTCATACTGATAGGTAAAGTCGTATGCCGTATCCTGTTCTGTCTCGTTTCCGGCAGGGTACACCATCTCATACAGGTCGCCGGTATGCGGGGATGTTTTTCCATTGATGCGGGAATCAAACTCCGCTTCAGAGCCTTTCAGTTCTTTCAGCAAAGTTTGTGCTGCCAGCTGTGCGCCCCGCATATTCCAGTGGCTGTCCCGACGGTAATACAGCTGCTCTTCGTGGTCAGACAGGGTTTTGAACAGATCCACATACCGGACATTCTGCTGTTCCATCTGCTGCTGAAGCAGTTGGGCGTTCCGTACGGAGGCTGCCGTATACCGTGCCGGCATCTGACCGCCATACAGGGAATTTTTATTGGGTGCGATGGTAAAGCAGAACCCAATGCCGTTCTCTTCGCAGTATTCCTGCATCAGACCCAGTACATGAGCGGCCGCGTAACTCTGCCGGGCTGTAAAGAGTTCTGCGCCGGTATAGTCCGCAAGGGTGCTTTTATAGAACAGCCAATCGTCTTTTCCCAACAGCACACTGCTGCTGTCCAGCGTTTTGAGCACGGTTCCGGTAAGCTGATCGTTCAAGGTGATCATCTCATGACGGAACCCGAAATGATCCGCAAAATAATCCGAAAACTCATTCAGGATACCGGTATTGAAGCTGCCATCCTCTTTCCGTAATTCAGGAAAGGATGCAAGCTGCTCATTGCCCACCGCTTTTTCCGTCTGCCAAGGCATCACAGCCACAGGCAAAATGCAAATTGTGGCAATGACCCCCACAAACAGGATATATCCTAATTTTTTCACTTGCATTTTTCCACCTCAGAACTGGAAATAGATAAAAGGCACATAGGATGCAGCCGACAGATGCAGGATATCCACCAGCAAAAGCGCCAGCACCCCTGCATAACTCAGTGCCTGAAGGCATGCATACACACTTCCGGTCTGCTGTTCTGCTTTACGGCAGACCAGCGGCAAAACCGGCGTACTGCCCACAAGGCCAACCGCCAGTACAAACAGGGTCAGCGGGGTCAGACACTGCGCCAGCAGCAGCCCTGTCTGCGCAGAGGAAGAGACTCCGGAAAGCATGGCTCCTATCATTGAGAATGCCTGCCCCATGTTGTCTGCACGGAAGATCACAAAGCCAACCAGCACCACAAGCAGGGTGTACAAATGTTTCAGCACCGCACACGCAGGGTTCTGCCCGCCTTTTCCATGTTTTTCCAGCCCGAACAGCTTTTTAACGGCGTCCTCTGCCACGATAAAGAAGCCATGCCACAGGCCCCAGACGATAAAGGTCCAGTTTGCACCATGCCACAGCCCCGTGCAGAAAAACACGATCAGCTTGTTCCAGTAAGTCTTTGCCTTGCCCTTCCGGTTGCCGCCCAATGGGATATACAGGTATTCCCGGAACCAGGTAGAAAGGGAGATATGCCATCTGCGCCAGAATTCCTGAATGCTGGCCGAGATGTACGGATAATTGAAGTTTTCCTTGAAGTGGAACCCAAAGCACAAGCCCAGACCGATGGCCATATCGCTGTACCCGCTGAAGTCGAAATAGATCTGCATCAGATAGCACACCGCGGCCAGCCAAGCCGTCCGGCTGTCCAGCACAGAGCGGTCGGCGTTGTAGATCAGCGCTACAACATTGCCGCAGATATCGGCGATCAGCAGCTTCTTGCTCAGGCCCACAATAAACCGGCGCAGGCCTTTTGCCAGCTGCCCCAGCGTATGTCGGCGGCTATGGATCTCGTCTGCCACGTCCTCATAGCGGACGATCGGTCCTGCCACCAACTGTGGAAACAGCGCAATGTACAGCAGTACATCCCGGAAATGGGTGCTCTTCAGGCGTTCATTCCGGTATACGTCGATCACATAACTCAGCCCTTGAAAGGTGAAGAACGAGATACCCACCGGCAGAACGATGGAAGGCACCGGGATCGTCACGCCCGGCAGCCGGTCTACCGTCTGTACCAGAAAAGTCAGATACTTGAAAATACCCAAGATTCCCAGATTAACGGCCACAGTGGCATAAAGCACGCTCTTTCGCCCGGAGACGAACAGACCGGCCAGATAATTGCAGAACACAGAGAACAGCAGCAGCAGAACATACCACAGCCCGCTGAAGGCATAGAACAGCAGACTGGCTGCGACGAGCCAGAGATTTTTTGCTTCCCGCCCGGGCAAAAGATAATAGAATCCCAGCACGATGGGCAAAAACAGAAACAAGAAAATTACGGAACTAAAAACCATTTTTCGGCTACCTCAGCAATCACGGAAACTGGTAGCTGAACACCGTTTTATTCAGCGGCATTTTATACATATTATATTCTGCATGGCCGTATCTGCCGGCACGATAGCCCCACTCCAGTTCCACATCATAGATATAAGGGACTCCGTTCTCGCAGATCATGACCCATGCATGGTCCGAGTCCTTGCGGCCCACACCGCCAGACACTACATAGGCATTGTAGCCCAGCCGCCGGGCCATATAAAGGAACTGGCCTGCAAAGCAGTAGCAGTTGCCCTTTTTGTGTTCAAACATGAACAAAGCGCTCTCTTCTGCCCAAGCCGTTGTGCCTCTTGCCTGATGCGGACGGGCAAGGTATGCGCCGTGATCCCGGACATACAAATAGGCGGCGCGCAGCTTTTGCGCCTTCGTCATGCCAGAGTTTGTGCACGCAGCCAGTGCCTGATCCACATAGCTGTCCAGCGTTGCATTGCCAGAGGTATAGCGGCCATTCGCATCAAAAGTAAGGTATCCTACCGCGCTGTTCGTCAGGAACGAGCCATCCTCTTTGACATAGTACATTCCTCCGTCGATCTCGTGCAGCCCATTGGCGTACCGATCGATGGAATAGCCATTCTTCGAAACATGATACAGCTTGCCGTCAATCGTCACAAAGCCAGCGGGATAGAGATCAAAGGAACCGCTGGTCACCGACACATGGCACAGCACGCCGTCTACCACCACAAACCCAGCGGGATAAGGATCGATCGCGCTGCCTTCTGCCGACACATGGTACACAGCGTCTCCGATTTGCACAAAACCGGGCTGATAGACATCCAGCTGGCCATCCGTATAGTGGTATAGCCTGCCGTCCTGTATTTTAAAACCGTTTTTCCGGAACAGACTTTCCTGCCCGGCGGATTCGTTTTTCTCTGTGTCGCCCGCCAGCAATTCCAATAATGTCTTGATACAGTTTTCCTCTTCCCGTTCCGGTGCGTCTACTGGCTGCACCGCGTATGCAGTCGGCACCAGAAGCATAGCCGACATTGCAAGAATAACAGCCGTTACACTAAGTTTTTTCAGCATTTTTTCATACCCCTTAATCGATTGATTTTTATTGATACTCGTTCCAGATCTGTTCCTTCAGCTTTTTTTCCTGCCTGCGCAGGATCCATGCTGAAACGACTGCCGCAACAGCCAAAACGATCATGCCAACGATTCCAACCACAAAAAAATCTGTCCGGTAGACACAGGTATTCCCTCCTTATTTGAGCCATCCGCTGGTGCGGAGCTGGTCGATCAGGTTTTTCAGAACTGCCATCTGTGTATCCCCCAATTTCCGATCGTATTCTTCCGGTGCCGCTTCTCCCGAAAGCCTTGCCCACACCTCGATCCATTCCTTTGAATCGGATCGCAGGTTTTCCCGATCATCCCACCGCAGCCGCGCAGCCCATGGCCACCGTGCTGCTGCCTGCACCGCCCGCACCGCCAAGGAACAGGCAGACACGAACAATCATATTACCATCCTCACTGTTTTGTTCAATACCACATCATAATACTTAAAGATCGAGCAGATCGTAGAGTACCCCCACCCTACAACCACTATTCTTTTTTAAATTTTACAGCTAATTCCGCAATCGGTCAATGAAAAACACTCCAAAATCCAATTTTTTTTGGGGGGAAAAATTGTTTGACGCAATCGACAGTATTGCCAAAAACATGACAATTTGATTGTATGCTCCGTCAAACAGGCCCATTAAACAAAAGGAATTGTATCGCCGATGCAGGCGTTGGGTGTGGATATTCAGACCATCCAGAGCATCGTAGGCCACGCCGACACCGAGATGACTGCGCATGATCTCCATGTTCAGGAATCCATTCGGCAGAGTGCGATTCAGTTGTTCAGCGAGGCGTTTTCGGCCTGAAAATTGGACGGAACAGCACGAATGGGACCAGATAAAATCTTTGGCATTGTGGTCAAAATTGTGGTCAAACCCAAATGAGACCAGCCCGTAAACAAAAAAATCCAACGATTTCTAACGTGAAATCGTTGGATTTATGGTCCAGCAAGGCTGGACAAATCCGAACTTTTTTCCTCCGCCGAATCAGCGGTCAAAGTGTCCTCAAAACGGACGGTTTGGGTGCCATCCTTGTAGTTGAACGTGATCAGCATCCGGTCATCGTACAGGAAAATGGCATTCACAAAAATTTCAATCAACGCTTTCCGCTGCTTTTTCTGCGAAATATCGAACTTTCTAAACTTCAACAGCCAGAACCGGATGAAATCCTCATTGAAGCTGGGCTTCTTCAATTTTTCATCTGCAATTTTTGCAGTCAGCTCATCTTTCTGGATTTCCAAAGCTTCCAGACGTTCTTTCGTTGTCCGGGTGTACAAGCCGTCCTCGATAGCCTTCATCAGGTTGTCCA
>OGMO01000964.1_pt1 | contig 20844 bp, 21 predicted proteins | sample 1573241 | NCBI WGS metagenome assembly OGMO01 (sample SAMEA2581896, study PRJEB24529) | metagenome | biome: Human gut stool | place: China | collected 2011 | reverse complement strand
TCTTTCTCAAAACGGATAATATTTAAACCGTCCAACTTTTTGGGGTCACTTCAAAGTCAAAGGCTTTTTTATTATCTATTATATTCTGATCTGTCTGATTTTGTAATTTATTCCTTTTCCATTTCTATGTTATAAATAACAGGATCGTATTTGTTGATTTTTCCTGTGCCTAAATCTATCAGAAATCCTGGCCAGAATAATATATTCCACAATGCTTTGGCATTAAATGCCGATTCGATAACAAACGGGGTGTTCTTATATCCTTCTTTCTTGGCGATCACAGTCCTGTCGGAAAGTTTCTTTTTTAGTCTGAAGGTAGTAGATCCGCCTTCTTTGATTTCTGCTAATTTTACATTGTTTGCAGCGTCGTAAAGTTTTGTTCCATTTTCTCCCGTAATGGTGATAGGTTGCTGTGTACTTGAAAAAATACTCATGCATGATGACAAGCCAAGGATTGGAATAGCCATCATTAATAGAATAAAATGCTTCTTCATCTTAGATCTTTTGGGTTTATTTTTTTATAACTCTTGAGCCGTTCGAAGAGTTTAGATAAGTAGCTTATATTAATATTATTTAGTAGATTCGTTGTTCTCTTTCTGTTTTTTCTCAATCAGCATATTCATAAAGGCTGAACTGATGATACCTGTAGGTATGGCAATCATGGCTATGCCAATCAGGCTGATGATGCTGCTCAGTAATCTGCCGAGGGGAGTAATGGGATAAATATCACCGTATCCTACAGTTGTGAATGCTACGATAGCCCACCAGAAGCCATCACCTATATTCTCGAAAGCTTCAGGCTGTGCATTCCGTTCGATATAGTACATTAAGATACCGGAAAAACCTAACATAATGCCACAGGCTGTATAAGCGGTAATCAGTTCTTCTCTGACAGTTTTTAGTACGGTGCCAATCATCTGAAAAGAACGTGAATAGCGTATCAGTTTGAAAATGATCAGTACATAGGCCAGCACAACCAGATGTACGTGTGGAGTTTCTTTATATAGATAAATAACGACAAAGGGCAGAATCGCTACGCAGTCTATGATTCCATAAAAAGAGATGATATAGCGTAAGCGTGCCTTCCATGCGTGTTTGCAACTGGCATATTGTACTGGAGCCGCTGCGATTCGTAGTCCGTATTCAATGGTGAAAATAAAGGAAGCAAGATAGTTGAATGTATATAAATAGTTGTGGTAAGGAGCGGATTCCTCGAATGAACCATATATGATGGAGCAAATGGAGCCAATGATGAAGAACAGTACAAAGTATTGAAACCATTTTTTCATCAGCTGGAGATGAATCATTCGGTATAATTTTTCATGGCGGATGAAGTATGGAAATTTTTCTCGTAATGGATTCATGAGGTTGTGTGGATCTGTATTCATTTTTCCTATGATTTTTTTCGTTTAAACAAGGTGTGATTTGTCTTTTACAGCTTTTGGTAATGAAAGTCTTTACTGTATGACAAATATAGTTTTTTCTTCCACAATAATAGGAAAAATTGAAGGATAAAAATATAGATGTAAGCTTTTTGCAAGTATTTTAATAGAGAGCATTGCTTAAAGAGATATTTAAAACAGAATAGAACAATGTTTGTTTCTGCTCTTTCAGATTGTCGTTAATGTGTAGTATTTATTACCTTGATGTTACAAATATTATTCTATCTTATATGTTATGACATGCTTTATTTGATTTATATCAATAAATGATAGTTGTAATGCGCTTTTTTAGTAAATCATTTGTATGTTGTACAATATATTTTCTACCTTTGTTGCGGTAAAAAGATTGAGCTCAAACTAGACTAGGTTTAAAGATAATATTTTTAAGGTAACACAAGTTTTTAGGTAACATTAAAATTTAGGTATTATGAGAAAATTAGGATTTACATTAGTAGCAGCATTGGCATTTTCTGTTTCTGCATTTGCTAACAATGCAAATGATACGATTAACGTTGCTGGAAAATGGGATGGTACTATTAACAAAGCAAAATTGACAAAGTACTTGCAGCTTTCTTCTCAGCAGAATGAGCAGGTAGCAAGCATTTGCGATTATTTTCAAGAACAGATGAAAGTTGCGAACAGTTCAAAGAAAAATAGCGATCAGAAAGTGCGTAACGCAGTTTACGGTAATCTGAAACTGATGAAGAATACTTTGACTGAGAAACAATACAGCGACTATCTGCGCTTGATGGCATTGACATTACGCAATAAAGGTATTGATATCCAGAAATAATAATACAAAGCGGTATAAAAGAGTCACCTCGGACAAGTGTAGTGTATTCTTGAAAAAAGAATAAACTTCATTTTGTCCGAGGTGATTTTTTATTATAGGCTAATTGGGTAACTATATGATAAAGTAAAAAAGGCTGTCTTAAATTTATTTTGAAGTCCCCCAAAAAAATGGAAGAGCTAAACATTATTCAGTTATAGAAGGAGTCCGATAGCGGAGTCTTTCTATAACTGAATGTTTTTTATACGTTTAGCTGCCAGATAACTATTTATTAGAATCTGATTTCCTTTTTCTCAGAATCTTATTTCTGTCAGCTACATTTATGATTTATCCTTCAGCATATCTTCCAGACGGAGCAATTCATCTCTGTATTGTGCTGCTTCGATGAAATTGAGCTTTTTAGCGGCTTCCTGCATAAGTTTTCGTGTACGTTCCATACTTTTCTGCAACTGCTCTTTTGACATGTATTGAACAATCGGATCGGCTGCAGCTTGTATGTGCTCTGTATTTTCCACATATGCTTTGGGCTGTTTGGAAGATGTTTCTCCTGTTGTTTCCAGCAGGGCGTTGTTTCTGTTCTTTTTGATTTGCTGAGGAGTTATTCCGTGAGCTTCATTGTAAGCTAGCTGCTTTTCGCGTCGTCGGTTGGTTTCGTCGATCGTTTGTTTCATGCTGTCTGTTATTTTGTCGGCATACATGATAACTTTTCCATTGACATTACGTGCTGCACGTCCGGCTGTTTGGGTAAGAGAACGGTGTGAGCGCAAGAATCCTTCCTTATCTGCATCTAGGATAGCTACAAGGGAAACTTCAGGCAAGTCCAATCCTTCACGCAATAGGTTAACTCCGACTAAAACATCATATATGCCTTGTCGTAGATCCTCCATAATTTGTACACGTTCCAATGTGTCGACTTCACTGTGTATGTATGTGCAGCGTATGTTATGACGAAGGAGATATTCTGTAAGTTCTTCAGCCATACGTTTTGTTAAAGTCGTGACAAGAACTCGCTCCTTTAATTCAATGCGCTGCTGGATTTCTTCCATTAAATCGTCTACTTGATTCAAGCTTGGACGAACTTCAATAATAGGATCTAGCAATCCGGTTGGACGGATAACTTGTTCTACAACAACTCCTTCACTTTGAATTAGTTCGTAATCGGCAGGGGTGGCACTCACATAAATTACTTGTTTGGCCATCTCTTGGAATTCTTCAAACTTTAGCGGACGGTTATCCATGGCTGCCGGCAGACGGAATCCATATTCTACCAGATTCTCTTTACGGGCACGGTCTCCTCCATACATTGCACGTATTTGTGGTACACTCACATGGCTTTCATCTATGACAATCAAAAAGTCTTTGGGAAAGAAATCCAGCAAACAGTAAGGTCGGCTGCCTGGCTCTCTTCCATCAAAGTACCGGGAGTAATTTTCTATACCGGAGCAGTGTCCCAGTTCCCGGAGCATCTCCATATCGTATGTGACGCGTTCGTACAGTCTTCTAGCTTCATATGGTTTGCCTTGGTCTTCAAAGAAAGCAACTTGCTTGGTCAAATCATCTTCAATCTGATGAATAGCTTTCAGTGTGCTCTCTTTGGTAGTCATGAAAAGATTGGCAGGATATATTTTATATTCGTCAAAGCTGCCGGTCCGGTGTCCGCTGACAGGATCTATTTCTTCGATCGCATCGATTTCATCATCCCAAAATATGACACGGAGTAAATGATCGGTATAAGCCAGTGAGATGTCAACAGTATCACCTTTAACACGGAAGTTTCCTCGGTTTAGCTCAATATCGTTACGTACATACAAGCTGTCAACAAGTCGCCGCAGAAATACATTTCTGTCCAGCAGTTTGCCTTTTTTTATCTCTATGACATTGTTGTAAAAGTCAGCAGGATTTCCCATACCGTAAATACACGATACGGATGAGATGACTATCACATCGTTTCTACCAGAAAGTAGGGCAGAGGTAGCGGCAAGACGCAACTTGTCTATCTCCTCATTGATAGCTAAGTCTTTTTCTATATACGTATCGGTAGACGGCAGATAAGCTTCGGGCTGATAATAGTCGTAGTATGATACGTAGTATTCTACAGCATTATGTGGAAAAAAATTCTTGAATTCACCATATAATTGTGCTGCCAGTGTTTTGTTGTGGCTTAGGATCAGTGTCGGCTTGTTGATGTTTTTTATGACATTGGCAATTGTAAAAGTTTTACCTGATCCTGTTACACCCAATAATGTTTGGGCAGGAACTCCGGATTTTACACCTTCTGTCAGTTGTGCGATTGCTTCCGGCTGATCTCCTGTCGGCTGATAATCTGATACAAGTTCAAAATTCATTTTGCACATTTATTAAATAAGGTGTAAAAATACACAATATTTTTGTCAGAGATATTGCAAGTGCAAATTTTATATTAAAAAACATTGAGTTATTGCATTATTCGGTGGAAAAGAGTACTTTTGCACATCTATATTGATAAACATGAAAAAGTACATCGTTATGGCCATCCTTTCTGCTGGAGTATTATCTTCATGCGGAGAGTACAATAAAGTGCTGAAGAGCACAGACAACGAATATAAATACGAAGCTGCAAAGAGTTATTTTGCAAAGGGACAAAACAGTAAGGCTGCTACTCTTTTGGAAGACTTGGCATTGATCATGAAAGGAACGAGCAATGCGGAGGAGTCTGCATATATGTTAGCTATGACTTACTATAATCAAGGAGACTATATTACAGCTTCGCATTATTTCAATACTTATTATACAACTTATCCCCGGGGAACTTATACCGAGCTGGCACGTTTTTATAGCGGCAAGGCTTTATATTTGGATACTCCTGAACCTCGTTTGGATCAGAGCAGTACATATAAGGCTATCGAAGAGTTGCAGATGTTTATTGAATACTTCCCCGAAAGCGACCGTAAGGAACTGGCCCAGAATATGATTTTCGAATTACAGGATAAACTGGTTGAAAAGGAATTCTTATCAGCTTTATTGTATTATGATTTGGGATCGTATACCGGCAACACCGTATATAGCAGTACCGGAAATAATTATCAGGCTGCGGTAGTAACGGCACAGAATATTTTGCGTGAATATCCTTATACCAAAAGACGTGAAGATCTTTCTATTCTGATTTTGCGTGCAAAATATGATATGGCAAAAGAGAGTGTGCCTGAGAAGAAAGAAGATCGTATGCGTGAAACGATAGATGAGTATTACGCATTTATCAATGAGTTCCCTGAAAGTAAATATAAAAGCGAAGTGGAACGAATATTTAAAGATGCAAGTAAGTTTGTAAAAGACGAAGAAAATTAATCAAGGTTTATAATTAAATAAAAAATTATGGATTACAAAAAGACAAATGCTCCTACCAATACCGTAACTCGTGACTTGATGGAACTGTGTGAAGATACTGGTAATATCTACGAAACAGTAGCAATCATCGGCAAGCGAGCAAATCAGATTGCGGTAGAAATGAAGAATGACTTGTCAAAGAAACTGCAAGAGTTTGCTTCTTACAATGATAATTTGGAAGAAGTTTTCGAAAACAGAGAGCAAATTGAGATTTCACGCTATTATGAAAAATTGCCGAAACCAACTCTGATTGCTACTCAGGAATATATTGAAGGTAAGGTATATTACAGAAACCCTGCTAAAGAAAAGGAAAAGTTACAGTAAGAAAATATCGATTGAACACAGAAACGCATAATTGCAGGAAGTGATTTTATATCTCTGTGAGGATGCGCTTCTGTGTTCTTTTTTTGTTATATCCTCGTATTTCTAATATTATTTGATTATGATACAACGTATTCAGACTGTTTATTTGCTTATTGTTGCCATTTTTATGGTGCTGATGATGTCTTTTTCTGTGGGACATTTTTATACGGAAACAAGCGTGTCAGACATGACAAATCTGGCTGTTATTGCTCCGGATGGAACTATGAATTATGCTCCCTGGGCATTGTTTGCCATTCTTATGGTTGTAGCAATTCTTTCACTTGTTACAATATTTCTGTATAGAAAGCGTATGTTGCAGATCCGTCTGACATTGTTCAGCAGCATTATTCTTGTGGGATATTACGTAACACTGGCAGCGTTTGTGTGGGGAACACTGAAAGAATGTGGCAGTTTTACTCCATCATGGACTTTATGTCTGCCTCTGATTTCAATCATCCTGAACTGGTTGGCTATTCGTGCTATCGGAAAAGATGAAATGCTAGTAAAAGCATACGAGCGTTTACGCTAAAAATATTATTCTTTTTAAAAAGTAATATCCCGGTAAACAGGAAGTATCCATAGTTTGCCGGGATATTTTTTTGTGGGTTTCATTTGATGTTAACCTTCTTTGCAACATTGTCTTCAGTGTAAAGAAGGTTAATTGTTTTTTTACAAGAGAAAAATTATTTGCTCCCTGCTGTTATTTTAAGCAGAAAATCAGCAAAAGCCAATGCTGATTTTTTCCGGTAACTTCCTTGAGGCCAGAATAAAAATCCACGTGATGTTAAATGGTCATTGCAGAGAATGGGTATTTGTACCAGTCCGGCTTCTCCGCGTACAGCTGCCTGTGTCAGTATGGTTGCCCATTGTCCACTTTTCAGTGCGTGAATAATTGTATGGACGTCGTCCATTTCTACACCTACAGTCAGTTCCAATTGATGTTTACGACAGAGTTCTTCGATTTTCTTTCTTGTCGCAAATCCTCGTTCGGGCAGTATTAGAGGAGTTTCTGAAAGTCGTTTCAGCGTAATGGAAGATAAGCCTGCCAGAGGATGAGAACTGTGAACAATGAACTGTAGACGAGAAGAAAAAAGTGGAATTGTTTCAAAATCATCGGTGAGATCTTCAGGCTTAAACGACAATACAAAATCGAGGCCACTTCCATCCAGTTGCTTCAAAAGTTCTTCGGAAGTTGCAAAAGTGATTTCGACTTTAATTTTGGGATAGGCCCGATTGAAAAGTTGTAATGCTGCTATCAGCAAGGGACTCATGCTATAAGTTACGCCTATGTGAAGCACTCCGGTTTCAATACCTTTCAAATCACGGATAATTTGTTTCCCGTCTTCAGCATCGTAGATAGCTCGTGCAGCATAAGGCAAGAAAGCTTGTCCGGCTTCAGTCGGTACGATACGTTTGCCGATACGGTCGAAAAGCAGAACATCCAGTTCTTCCTCCAACTGCTTGATTTGCTGGGAAAGTGTACTTTGGGAGATATGCAATATGCGTGCAGCTTCCGAGAAATTCTGCCGTTCACACGCTTCTTTGAAGTACTTCAGTTGTCGCAATTCCATGCATTAATCGTTTTTATCTATAAGACTTATCGGAAAAAAGAATTTTGCAAATATATACAAATAATTTTCATTCCGCTATCTTTATACAAAACAAAAACAAACAAGATGAAAAAGATAATTGGTTCTGATTGGGGTTATTCGATTACTATCTTATCGATGATGGGGAGTTTGAAAGTGGATAAACGAAAAACTTTATATATCGAGTTACTATGAAAGCTGCCGTTTTGTATTATAGTCACAAAGGAAAGACTGCCGGATATGCCCGTGAAATAGCAATGTATCTCTGGTCGAAAGGTCTGAATGTCAGCCTGAGTTCTGTATCTGATGCTGTTCCGGAAAAACTGTCAGACTGTGATTTCCTTGTTTCCGGATGCTGGACCTGTGGATGGTTTGTGGTTGGACAGCACCCCCACAAGCGCTGGAAGGCTTTCAGCCGGCGAATTCGTGGACTTGTAAAAGCAGAACGTACGCTTTTCTTTACCACTTATAAGTTTCGGACGGGTAGCATGTATACTTGTATGAAGCGTACGATGGGTATTCCTGCCTCGTGTTCAGTCCCTTTCTTAAAATCCCGCACTGGATTTCTGACAGAGTCGGATAAAAAACAATTGGACCAGTTTATCGCTATGTATTCTATTCATTAACTATTTTATAATGTAATATTGTATGGAAAATAAAAAACTTACAACTGCTTCAGGTGCGCCTGTAGCCGACAATCACAATGTTGCCACCGCTGGACGCCGTGGGCCGATGCTTTTACAAGATGTCTGGTTTCTGGAGAAACTGGCTCATTTCGATCGCGAAGTGATTCCAGAACGACGTATGCATGCCAAAGGTTCAGGAGCCTTCGGTAAGTTTACTGTAACTCATGATATTACTCCGTATACCAAAGCTGCTATCTTTTCTGAGATCGGAAAAGAAACAGAAGTTTTTGTCCGTTTTTCTACGGTAGCGGGCGAGCGCGGAGCCGCCGATGCAGAACGTGATATTCGCGGATTTGCCATTAAATTTTATACTGAAGAGGGAAACTGGGATTTGGTAGGAAATAATACACCGGTATTCTTTTTGCGCGATCCGCTGAAGTTTCCGGATTTGAACCATGCGGTGAAGCGTGATCCGCGTACCAACATGCGTAGTGCCCGCAATAACTGGGATTTCTGGACATTGTTGCCCGAAGCACTTCATCAGGTTACCATTACGATGAGCGACCGAGGCATTCCGGCTTCCTACCGTCATATGCACGGTTATGGCAGTCATACGTTTTCATTTATCAATGCTGAAGGAAAACGTACCTGGGTGAAGTTCCATCTGCACACACAGCAAGGTATCAAAAATCTGACCGATCAGGAAGCGGAAGCTATTATAGCCAAAGACCGTGAAAGCCATCAGCGGGATTTGTATGAAAGCATCGAAAGGGGAGATTTCCCTCGCTGGACAATGTACATCCAGTTGATGACTGAGGAACAAGCCAAAGAGTGTCCTTTCAATCCGTTCGATCTTACTAAAGTATGGTCACAGAAACAATATCCGCTGATTGAAGTGGGTGTGTTGGAATTGAACCGTAATCCCGAAAACTATTTTGCAGATGTTGAACAGGCTGCATTTAATCCGGCAAATGTCGTTCCGGGTATCAGCTTCTCACCCGACCGTATGCTTCAAGGTCGCCTCTTCTCTTATGGCGATACCCAGCGCTACCGTTTGGGAGTAAATCACCATCAGATTCCGGTAAACCGCAGCCGTTGCCCGTTCCTGAATATGTATCATCGGGATGGACAGATGCGTGTCGATGGCAACCATGGTTCTACATTAGGTTACGAGCCCAACAGTTACGGCGAATGGCAGCATCAGACAGAATACAAGGAACCTCCTTTGGAACTTGATGGAGCTGCATATCAGTGGGAGTATCGTGAAGATGACTCCGATTATTTCTCTCAAGCTGGCGATTTGTTCCGTTTGATGACTCCAGCCCAGCAACAAGTTTTGTTTGAGAATACAGCAAGAGCTATGGGAGATATTCCTGAAGAAATAAAACTGCGTCATATCCGTAATTGTATGAAAGCTGATACAAATTATGGTAAGGGAATAGCAGAGGCATTGGGTATATCTCTGACACATCCGGGGCTGGCAGAAGCTTGACCGGCTTTCGCACAAAAAATAAATGAGGCAGATTTTCGTAATGAGATGTAAAAATGCCTTAAGTTATTGTGGATTATAGCAAAAGAATCCCTCTGTTACAACCTTGATTCATGACAGTATAAGGTAAGAACAGGGGGATTTTATCTTTTCACTGAGGTGAAGAGAATGTTTCACAGAAGTGAATATATCGTTTCACTTTGGTGAGGCGATGTGATCACGTTGGTGAAACTTACAGGATAAACCGATATTTCATAAATAACGCGTTATTTTTTGCGAATACTTTCACAAAATTCGGATGGCGTAATCCCGACTCGTTTCTTAAACATCCGGCTCAAATGCTGTGGGTATTTGAATCCCAGTTCATCTGCTGCCTGAGTGATACTTGCTCCGGCTGCAAGAACACTTTTAACTCGCTGGATGATGTACTGATGAATGTAATTGCTTGCTGTATCTCCAGTTGCCTTTTTTATTAAATCTCCGAAGTAATTGGCCGACATACAGAGCTTGTCGGCACAGTATTGGACCGTAGGCAAACCACGTCTCAGCTGTATTTTTTCTTCGTAATAATCGCTTAACAAATTATCGAACTTCATGAGGATATCCGAGTTTTCCAATGTTCTGGTAGCAAACTGACGGTTATAAAAACGCTGACAAAAATTCAAGACCAGTTCGATATATCCTACTATAATCGCATTTTGGAATTCATCATGCTTGTTCTGAAGCTCATTCCTTATTTGCTGCATGAGTGAAACAAAGATATCATGTTCTTCATCCGTCATGTGCAAAGCTTCATTCACTCGATAATCAAAAAAAGAGTAATGCTTTATCTTTTTATCCAGTGGTGTGCCATGTAATAAATCGGGGTGAAATAGCAATGCCCATCCGGTAAGCATCACTTGCTCTCCATTGTCCTCTTTTCCTCCAATTTGTCCGGGAGCAACACAGATTACCGTTCCACTTTTATAGTCATATTTACCACAGCCATATGCCAGATCTATGTCTGCTTTATCGTGAAAAAAGATTCCGTAGACGCTGTAATTATTCAGACTATGCCGTATGGGAGAAACTTCTGCATATTCGATGACGCTGACCAGCGGGTGCTGGGCGGTATGTCCCAAGTAGCGACTGTAGTCGCTTACGCTTTTTATTTTCATAATCTTGCTCATAGTCAGGCCTCTGCGGGGTTATGTACATTCAAATTTTTTCATGCAAAAATATATGATTCCAACGAATTATCGAATAGCACTAAGTAAAAATCAGTAAAAACGATACGAAGTCCCTTTTTATTGTTACGTTCCCTTTTATGTGACTTTGTAATTTTGTCGTAGTGAAGCATCACTCTTGTGGATAGAAGTTTTGGTGGTTATCATTTTAAAAAACGCAGATTATGAATAGAAGAGATTTTTTGAAAATGTCATCGTTGGCAACAATGTCGGCAGTGGGCATGTGGACAGGGATAACAGAGACTTTTGCACATGCTCCTGAGCAGAAAGAAAAATACCGTTCGTATAACACTGGCCTGGCCAGTTCCATGGAATATCGTAAACTTGGTGCTTTGGACGTTTCAGCTATCGGCCTTGGTTGCCTGCCTATGGTTGGCTATTATGGGGGAAAATATGATAAACATGAAATGATAGCTTTAATTCGCAGGGCATACGATGAAGGGGTAACTTTCTTTGATACAGCCGAAGTGTACGGACCACATACCAGCGAAGAATGGGTAGGTGAAGCTGTCGCACCCTTTCGGAATAAAATAAAAATTGGTACAAAATTCGGCTTCGGGGTAGAAGAAGGAAAACCTACTGCATTGAACAGCCGTCCCGATCATATCCGCCGTGCGGTGGAGGGATCATTAAAGCGTCTTCGTACCGATCATATTGATCTTTTGTACCAGCATCGTGTTGATCCGAATGTACCGGTAGAAGAAGTTGCCGGAGTAGTAAAAGAGCTGATACTTGAAGGAAAAGTGCTACATTGGGGAATGTCTGAAGCAAGTGCACGTTCTATCCGTAGGGCACATGCTGTCTGTCCACTTTCTGCTGTGCAGAGTGAATATGCTATTTGGTGGCGTGAACCAGAAACAAAAATATTTCCTACATTGGAAGAGCTGGGCATCGGGTTTGTACCTTATTGCCCCTTAGGGCGCGCATTTCTGACAGGAGTTATTCATGCAGACAGCACTTTCTCGCGTAATGACCGTCGGTGGAACTTACCCCAGTTTCAGCCAGAAGCCCTGAAGCATAATATGCCTTTAGTATATCTAGTACAACAATGGGCTGAACGTAAAGGAATCACTCCTGCACAATTTGCGCTTGTCTGGATGCTTTCACGCAAGCCGTGGATTGCACCGATTCCCGGGACAACTAATCCTCAGCATCTGGATGATTTTCTAGGTGCAGGGAAAATACGCCTTTCAGCATGGGAAATGGAGGAATTCGACCGTGATTATGCCAAGATAGATTTGATGGGACATCGTGCCGATCCGTTTACAGAAAGTCAGATTGATAAATAACGATAAAATGAATAAGTTCCTATTGCCAATATTACTGTCTGGAATTTTATGCTCATGTACTTGTACCAAGTTGCCAATGGCTGCTGATGGCATTGTGCGATTGTCAAAAATAGAAGTCTATCCGGAATATCTTGAAGAGTATTTGGAATATGCAATCAGGGTGGGAGAGATCTCATTACGTACTGAACCTGGTGTACTGACAATGTATGCGGTCAGTGAAAAAGAAAATCCCTGCATGGTGACAATTTTAGAAACTTATGCCAGTCAAGCAGCATACCAAGCTCATATTTCATCAGCTCATTTTCAGGAATATAAGCAAAAAACACTACATATGGTCAAGAGTCTGGTTTTATCTGATCAGACCCCTCTTAATCCGAAAAACCAAATTGTAAATTATATACAATAGCAATTGCTTGTAAAATTATTTCGTATTAAATCAGACAGACAATAAAAGTAGGAATCCCGTTCTGATTGTGAGCTTGCGGCTCTCTAGGGATTCCTGCTATATTGCTTATACTATCTTCTTTTGAAGTTCATAATATGAAATGCTCTATATCCGAGAAGCAAGACTGCACAAGTAAATCCTATAGGGTATGACATCCAAATACCGGCTATTCCTTTGCCTAAAAAGAATGCGATACTGTATCCCGAAGGAATGGCTACGATAAAATAAGAGATAAACGATATAATCATTATGGAAGTCACATCGCTTAGTCCTCTCAGAGCGTTTGCAAGAACGATCTGTATACTGTCACCAAATTGATATGCTATCAGTATCGGTATCAGTATAGCTACAATTTCTGATACCGATTCATCATCAGTAAATAAATTGCCTATCGTATCACAGCAACATAATAATATAATGCTAAGTGTGATAGAGGTGATGATGGCCAAAATTACTCCAGCAGCAGTTACATGACGTACTTTCTCCCAATCTTGCAGTCCTTTAAACATACTTGTACGAATGGCAACGGCTGAACCTAATCCCAGATAGATTGTAAAACTTACCGTAGAAATAGCAATAGCGACTTGGTGTGCGGCAAGTTCCATTCCACCTAACCATCCTATCATGATTGTTGTGATACAGAATGTTGCAGCTTCTATTCCCTGCTGGAATGCGATAGGCCATCCAATAAGGTTCAATCTTTTCCAGTATGCTTTTCTAAAAGGAGTTACCAGGAATCCTTTTCTGAATGGCAGATATTTTTTCTGTTTCACAAATACTGCAATAAAAAGTAACAACATTATAATTCGTGAAAGAAGTGTACTGATACCTGCCCCCAAAAGTCCGAGTTCTGGAAGACCGAATTTTCCGTAGATAAGTATATAGTTTCCTGCTATATTCATTGCATTTCCAATCGTAAGAATCCACATTGAAATGGAAGCATCCATAATTCCCTCTACAAATTGTCTGAATGAATTGGCTAGCATTACGAAGAGAACAGAACACATCAATACAATATAATATGGTTTAATGAGTGGCATCAGTTCATCCGGTTGCTTCAGTAATTCTATGTTAGTATATATGAGGAGCAGGACGATGAGTATGCTTATTGTTGTTGTAAAGTTTGCCATGAGGCTGTTTTTCAACCATCCGCCTATTGCAATTCGTTTGTTTACGGCTATATTCTCACCAATTATGGGTGTGTAATTGAAAGAAAAGCCTGTGCCTAATATGATAAATGCATTTATTACATTGTTGACAAATGAAGCTGCCGCCAGCTCTTCCGTACTATGCTGTCCTACCATAACAGTATCTGCCAATCCGGTTATAATATTTCCCAGCTGGCCGATAATGATAGGTAATCCTAAAAGCAATAATGATTTGATGTGGTATATATATTCTGTACGTTTGATTGATCTCATTAGTTCTTTTATTTATTTTAAATGGTACATAACAAATAGCCCTTTTTATTGACTGAAAAAGGGTGAGAAATCATTCCCTTAGCACACATCGTGTTATGGAAGTAATTAGAATTTTATTTGAAAATAAAAAAGAGTCTTTTAAAGGATAAATAATGTTTTCCCGTTCTGCAAAAGACTTTAAAAGAACCATTGCAGAAGGTTAGGACCACGAGTTGTCCATGTGATGAACAGAATATGGTTGATTTTGTTTCGATTAATTTTATACAAAATATAACATTTAATTATTCAGAACTGCAAAGGTAGTATTTTTGGGTGATTTTATAGTTAGTAATCAGAAAGACAACACAATTTTATTAAAGAGTTATGTCTTGATATTTTTTTTGATCTTCTGTTGTATCGGATTGATTTATAAGTTATTAAATGGTGCATACGTTGGTGTATGCGCCACTGTTCAAAAGTGTATGCGTGGTGTATGCAAGTGCCGTTTATTTGGCTCATTTTTTGCGGACAAATGTACGAACCGCCTAAAAACAACTTAGTCTGTAACGCCTGATAAACAGTTCGTTATAGCCTAAATCAAATATTATCCTATATTGCTTATGCTTCCTCAATAGCAGCCTGCGCCACTTTCATATACGATTATTCCCCAATAGGTTACATTACCGGTGTATGCGCTTTGGTATGACTTTTTTCTAAAGCTGCTACTTTTTAAGCATTATTCTTCAACTGCAGCTTGTGCCTCTCCAATACATATCTGTATTTCAATAAGATGCAATATTTGTGTATGTAATCTGTATGCATCTTGATATGTTTATTTCCTATCTTTCAATAGTTCAATAATCACGTCCTTATCCTTCAGGTTTGAATCAAGACGTAAAATCTGTAAGTTCAGACTCTCTATCTGTTCCTTCAGAAGCTTGATTGTTTCCCTCAAGTTCTCAGTTTCTTTCTTTTCGCTGGATAACTGTACGGCCAGTTCCGCATCACCTGTCAGATTATTTGCATTTCAATCCAATGAAACGGCTGCAAGGTGTGCCGATATATGATGCTGTTTCGGACAGAAAAGGGAAAAGAAATTGAAGCGACGTTCGGTACTGGAAAAAGGGTTTACAGAGCTAATAATATCAGAGCAAAACTGCCTGAAACGGGAGAGTCATGGATTGCTGCATGCTATTTCTCAAAAAATGTGATGAAGTTTCTGAGAGGACTTCTTCGTACCCTTTCGGATATGGTGGATTTCTTCTTAAAATTTGAGATTTATATTGCCACTATACAGATACCGGAAAGAAATCCAGTCAAAGATAGAACTTTAGCGGGATTAATATGATTATTATTCAGCAAACCCTAAATAGCTTTTTTCTCATTTTGGAAATTGTGGAAAAATATTTTAGCTATATCATCATGTTAATGTGTTAAATTTGTTCTGTAAAACAGGACAAGTTCTTTTATTTGCATTGTTAATTTATGTGTAAACAAAAAACTTTAATTTTGTAAAAATAATTTAAGTATAATTTGGTTGCTTAAAGTATATAGAATAATTTTGTGAATAGATATCAAAAGTTGTATCATATAAACATAAATAATCAGATGATAAGAAAATATATACTCAATACTTTATTGTTGTACTTGATTTGCTTACTTCCTGTTAGAGGCCAGGCACAACTGCTCTCTCCTGAACGTCAACGTATGATAGTCTATACATTCGAGGAGTTTACTAAGACGTTCAACGGGAAGCAGAGTGAAGTATCAGTACTTCGTAAGTTTCCTAAGCTGATGAATTTGGAACGTATTGACCTTATACCTATGCTGTTCAATCCAATGGACTCGATTCCGGTAGGAGAAGTAAAAAAATTCTCTTTGTATGTATCGCAATGGGATTACAAGATAGATATGGATAGTGTGAGTGCAATTGTAGATTTACATTATACCGACGTGAAAGGCAAGGATATGCCAATGAAAGCTCAAATGGTACTGGAGAAACGTGATGATGGGTATGTATGGATAATGAGGTCTGTGGAAAGCCCTCAGATATTTTTAGGTGACACAACTGAGATAGGATTGATAGGCATTACCAGTAGTGAGGTTGAGTTTCAGGAGTTCGGAAGAAATGCCGGAGCAAAACCTACTGATATTGCCGGTAAAAATTATAAACCTGATAACGTTACGTTGTTTCTGTATCTCACAGCCAATAAACTGATAAAATACGATTATTCTGAGAATGTTCGTTTTCTGTTTAACTTGGGAGATTATAGTGTAAAGGTTTCGCATATAGTCAATAAAGATTATCCCACTATGGGATGGCTTATTACCGGACTGACACATCGTGGTAAACTTGTATTTGGTGACATGGATTAGCCATTTTTTTTCATCTATATTTCTCTTTCTTAGATATTTGTAATTATGAAACTCAATGGATTATATCATTCAAAAGGATATATTTTCTCAATTTTATTATTCCTTTTCTTAGTCTTTGGTGTGACGTTTCCGCTCCAGGCACAAAGGGGATATTATGGGAATCTGTCTAATTTCAATCGCTCTATACAGGACGCTATAGAGCAGTTTTATACTATGTCTATGGATTGTGTTATAGATGAGCAGAACCGCTCGGCATTAGTATACGGAATTGAAAAGAATTTCCTGTATTCCAAAGGAGTTTATGTGCCGGATTATATTTCATATAAAGGTATAGACGCTATTGTGAGCTATACAAACTATATTGACACATTCCTTAAAACCTACGGTAAACGCCTGAAACCTGATTCCGATATATCCGCAAATCTCGGGGATATTAAGATACTAAAGGCTTATTGGACAGATGACAGTAATGGAGTGATTCTGAATGTGGTTTACGATGTGGATTGGTCACTCGACGGGAAATCAGTATATAAAAGTCGTTCGCAGGCAGTGGCATGCTTCCCTGATTATCGTGATTTAATTTTCTGCCGTCTGGATCAGGTGACTCCTTATGGATGGAATCCTGAAGAAATAGCTTTGAATTCGAATATTGCATCACCAAAAGATGTTACATCGATTAATGTATCTGTACAAGATGACTGGTTTGAACGTGCAATAGAATATTACAGGACTCGCAAATACGATAAGTCTTTCCCTCTTTTCAAGCAAAAAGCAGCCGAAGGCGAACCTGATGCTTGGGGATTTCTCGGAAATCATTATTATAAAGGGAGAGGTACTAAGAAGGATACTATAAAAGCCAGAGAATGTTACATAAAGACGCATCAGTACGATACGCCGATGTGTAAATATTTCCAATCTTTAGATTACTTAGAAGGAAGTAATGGCTTTAAGAAGGATACGGTTAAGGCATTCCGTTTGGCTCAGGAATCAGCTAAGTATGGATATCCGGAAGCACAGGTAAATTTAGGCTATATTTATTGGATAAAAGGTGTGTATCAGGATTATACAAAAGCAGTCGAATGGTTTCGTAAAGCAGCAGAACAAGGAGATGCCGATGCACAGTGTAATTTAGGTATTTGCTATTATAAAGGTGAAGGTGTCCCATCTGACTATGATAAAGCAGCTGAATGGTGGCGTAAGTCTGCAGAACAAGAATATGCTAAAGCACAATATTATTTAGGTTATTGTTATTATTATGGTATAGGTGATGTCCCTAAAGATTTAATCAAAGCTGTTGAATGGTTTCAAAAAGCAGCAGAACAAGGGAATAAGAATGCAATTGAGTCTTTAAAGATACTGGAAACACAATAAAATAATTTTTGTGATTGGAAAACAGAGCCTTTCTGCAGATGTTCTTTACAATTTCCGGAAAAGATACTAACACGTAGTTCAATTTATATAGTACTGTAAAATACGGAAAAAGGAAATTGGTTGTAAATTGTATATTTGCTTGAAAATCAGCCCTATAATAAGATTGCTTAAAATGCTGTTTTTATTAGTTTAAACAAAATATAAGTGCTATGGATAAATATATCGAACGTATCATAGAAAATTCTATAAAAAATTTTCCTTATGTATTCCCTGTGGAATTAACTGATGGGATTAAATTGGAATTAACCGGTGTGATAGGTGGAGGGGGATTCTCTAATACTTATCAAGGCAAATATTATGACCGCAAATATTCAAATTTATCTTCTGGAAAAGATCTTTATACCGAAGTAATAGTCAAAGAGTTCTTTATTCGTTATGAATGCAAACGTATAAACGATAATGAGATAAGTCCTTTTGACAAAAATAAATTCAGTAAATACCTTGATAAATTTCAGACTGAAGCAGAGATTCTAAAGATGTTGAATCATCCCTATATAGTTGATGTTTTCAGCAAGTTTGATGCTAATGGTACTTCTTATTATGTGATGAAGAAAATAGATGGCTTAACGCTCAACGAATATGTTGCAAATCACGGTTGCATGTATTTGGAAAAAGCTCTGAAAATTCTTACAACTGCTATGGATGCTTTGCGTTATGTACACAATAGTAATTTTCTGCATCTGGATATTAAGCCGGATAATATGATTACCAGCGAGACTGGGTCTTCTTTTAAAACGTATCTCATTGATTTCGGTTTGTGTAAGTCACTCAATAGTGATACACATAAAGCAGAACTTTCCGGTAGTAATCAAGCTGGTAGTCCAGGTTATAGCCCTCAGGAATTAAGTGTTACACGTGACAAAAGTGGTGAACTAATAAAGTTGGACGCTGCAGCGGATATTTATTCATTGGGGGCAACCCTATATTTTCTGCTTACAGGTAAGCATCCTGAAGAGTGGGGAGTATTGAGTACAAATGGATTGGTCTATCCTGCTTATGCCGACCCTCGAGGTGAGTTAATATTGAAGAAAGCTATGCAAGTCTTTCGCGAAAACCGCCCTCAGAATGTAGATCAGTTTGATGCGCTTTGTAATGAAGCCTTGAAACAACCATTACCGCAGGGTTACGATGTGAAGAAGCCTATAATTATACCAAATGATGAGAAGGAAATTTTAGCAAACTCTAAGCGTATTAAACTTACTGATACAGAGAATATTCCAACGCTAGTTGATATTGACAGTATATCAGAACCAGGAAAAGAGGATGAATCAGAAAAAAATGATAAAAAAAATACCCCTTCAGGTTATGAAACAGAGGTACTTAATCCTAAAACGGTTGTAATGGAAAAACAACCGAAATCAAAAGAAAAGGATTCAGATGTTAATGGTGGTGAAGATACAATAAATGGAAATTTACAATCAGAAAATAATGGTGATAATCCACCTTCAGGCCAAAATCCTGTTCATCCGGATTCAGAAGATAATCCAGGTGGTAAAAAAGATTCTTCAAAATGGAACGAATATGTAAAATATATGGTCTTTGTCTGTCTTGGTTTTGGCGTTATGTGGGGTGTATTCAATTGGAGAACAATAATAGAAAAATCAGAAGATACAGATATCCCAACACCTGTAAAATCAGATTCTGTAAAAATCAGTGTACCGGGTGATATATCTGACAGTGAACTTACAGATTCGTTGAAATTAGCGAACATTCTTTGGAATATGGGTGAACGTGGCCCGATATTGGAAAAGTATTTAGCACCGGATGCTTATTATTTAATAACGAATGGCACTGATTTAATAGGTTCACCAACAGACCCACAACATACACTGGAGATGATGATAAGTAATAACTACATTGTTAACGGTTATGAGGTTGTCGACAAATATGTTAATGAAGATACCGGACTTATTGAATGTCTCTACATTCAGAAAAAGGATAAATAGGCTATATATCAATGCAAGGGTGAGTAATCAGATTTTACTATAGTACTTAAGAAGGTCATATCAAACTCTGTATTGGGTAATGATATGACCTTCTTTTTTTTGATTGTCAGAAAATCAGACTCCATATAAATAGTCCAAAATTAACAAGCGCATTCCATAACGAACTGTGTAAGGATTCTATTACCAGATAGCAGCAGAAAAATACCATGGAAATCAGGAATGGATATGAAAGTCGCCAATCAATCGATTTTATATCGGTCTGCCATAAACCGGTCTGGTTTTTTATCATGTTAAGATAAAACGCAAACGATAATCCGCCTATTATATCAAAATACGGATAATAGGATTGAAGTATGCCAGGGCGTATAGATAGCAATAAAATAGTATATAGCGGAAAAAAATATGGAGCAAGCGTCATAGGAATGTTTGAACGGTCTGACATAATATATCCCGATTTTTCTTTTAGGTGGAACTCAGTAACATTACCCAACGATGCCCAAACAAACAGACTGTGTATCAACTCATGAGTAAATGTTTGTATAAATGACAGTCTGCGACCACCATAGCGGGTCATCAGAAAATAGAATACAATAGTGCTTACTCCAAAAAATATATACTCCGATGGAAAGCGGATTATATTCTTCAGAGTTATTCCAAACTGGTAGCCGGCTATAGGAAGAAACGCATAAACCAGCAGACATTTCAATATCAGTTTTTTCATAAAGAGCTGATGTAATCAGTTAACGATTTATTATTGACCATTATATCGTATATTCCACCATCTTTGCCACATATATAGGTGGCTCCATTGCTGTGTTCTATACAAGCCAAAGGCTGTCTTTCACGGATTACCATTATTTCATACAGATTGTCCAATTTCATTTGGGATATAACAGCGCGAGTAACTTTAAAAAGATTGTCTCCATTATAAACCAATGTAATCTCACGACCTTCACGGTATTTGAAGCTGATTCTGGTACCAATCTGCAGGCAGATACTATACAATATACGTTCATCATCACAACCGGAATATCGGTTATCGGCATACGACCGCATCTTGCTACGGGCT